>JACKZZ010017421.1_pt1 | contig 14949 bp, 10 predicted proteins | sample 8027871 | NCBI WGS metagenome assembly JACKZZ01 (sample SAMN15724774, study PRJNA655200) | protist metagenome | isolation source: fluorescence activated cell sorting (FACS) single amplified genomes of... | place: USA: West Boothbay Harbor, Gulf of Maine | collected 2000-07-19
ATTTTTTCAGTTATTTTCAGTTTTTATTTTCAGTAGCGAGGAGCCTCTGAGAGAGGAGCGCGAAGAGGAGAGGAGAGGAGGGGGTGTTGTTGGGTGCCAGCCCCATCTGCTCCCCGAATTGTTCGCTCGTGTATATTCGCAAATAGTTTGGGTAATTAGAGCGCAGTTTTGGGGTGGGCAGGGGAACAAAGGAGCGAGTGAGCGGATTTCGGTTTTTGGGTGAGATAGTTGCTCTCGCTTGTTGTCGTTTTGGCGTCGCGCGCCAGGTGCGCGGTCGGTCGAGTTGAGGCAGCGGCATGGATATCAACGTGAATAATGAGAAAGGCGTCGAGTTCGTGGGCCGCGTGGAACCTGTGCCAGATGAGCCTGGCCACAGGGCACTCCCAACAAAGCTGGTTTTTGACAGCTACTCGCGTGAAAAGGCTCTCGTCGGCGGGGAGGCACACCCTAATCCAGGAAAGAGCGAGTGGGCCATAAGAAGAGTCGTGCTCTCACCAGTAAAAGGCAAGCTTCCAGATTTTTGTGGGTTTTTGCATCAGCGGGGAAAGGCAGCGATCGCCACGGTTAGGGATCCAAAAAACGAAAGAGTCTCAGGTTATTTGTGTACTACTGCCTGTTGAAGGCAAATGCGAGCTGGCCATTTATTCCAAACCGGTCATGTCGGAAACCGCGGCACCAGAACCGGAAAAACAAGAAGGCGCGCCCAGCGAACCAGCGCATGTTTCTGGTGAGACTAGTAGGTATGATCCGCCATCTCCCCCGCCGTCAGCGTTCATTCATGACCAAGATGTGATCGACCTTAATCAAGAGATTGCAAACGGCGGGTTAGTGATTGAAAACGGCGAGAACGGTGATAGCAACGGTGACGAGCCTCCTACCAAGCGTCGGCGAGAGGGCTCGCCGGTCGCTGGGGTTGGCGGGCCGGCCACCGACCCAGCAGAAGAGAAAACGCGCAGGGCGCAGCTTGCACAGCAGGTGCCCGTTTTCTCGCGGGAATCGATGGAGGAGCTCCCCGAGCAAATGATATTTCGCGAAAGCGACTCTTCACGATCCGGCTGCAAGTTTTATCAAGATGGTCGGCGGCTGTACCAATTTCAGTGCGGGCCGGTGGGGTTGACTTTGTTGGCGGCTCTCGTAGAGCGTGTCGCAATAACTCTAGAAAAGAATGCCAAATGTATGGGCGAGGTGTCGGAAGACCAGCGCGAGCATATATTGGCGCAGGGGCGCGAGCTATATGTGCAAAAGCCGTCCCTTCGTCAGACGGGTAGAAAATCGGGGATTAATCGCAACGTCACGTGGAGCATTGAAGAGTATGGGCACGTGGGCTTGCAGCGCCAGTATCTTCGTCTCAAGAGCATACAGAGGTTCACCGAGACATACAACCTGTGCCAACGCGCGTGTCAGCGCGACCGCCACGCCCGCAAGGTCGTATTAAAGTCTGACTCTAAGCTGCGGGTAGCATCCATAGGGGGAGGGCCTGGGTTTGAGCTCGACGCTATCCGCGAGTTTGTGTGGCGCGAAACTAGGTCGCTGACCGACCAGTCTCGATTTGAATTTTATTCCATCGATCTGCAACCTGACTGGAAACCGTACCCAGAGTCGCTGGGCTTTAATTTCGTCGCGCCGTTTGACATCAACTCGGTCAACCCAGAGGATTTGCGATCCGCGTGCGACGGCAAGGATATAGACGTACTTGTAATATCATACCTGTTGATTTACTGCACAACAGAACGTACGGCAGACTTTTTTGAACAACTTTTGCGCCAAGGAATCGTCAAAATACTCTTTTGTTCAGAGCGGACACACAAACAAGACATTGTGCCAATGCTAGTGCGGAGAAACCTCAGTGTCACTCATCTCATGCCGCAGTACGACAATCAGCTAGACCAGCGACAACTTTTAGTGCAGCTGAAAGAAAGTGCCGAGCCAACAAATGCGCGACCAGAAGATATTGAGGAGGAATGCGTTTTCGTCAACGTTCCTTTTAAAAAAGGTTCATAGGGTGGTTGGGTTTTTAGAAAGAGAAAGAAAAGAAAGATAAAGAAAGAAAGCAAGCTACTTTGATTTATCTTGTGGAATATTTATTGTTCAATATCTTGTCATCGTGCGAGCAACGGGAGATGCTACTACTTTGATTGTCCTCGAAGACTCCTTCTAATACCACTGCTGGAATCATAAGGGAAATTGATCTGTCCATCAACATTCGCCCAATGATAGATTAGGTTTTGAAAACCGGTAATGCCTTGCGTGTCGTATGAGCCCCAGTTTTGGTTTTCCACGCACTTGCAATTTTCCCAATCTTCCTCCTCGCACGCAATGTGGGTCTGGAAACAGATTTTTTCAGCGTAGAGACATTTTCCTGCATCCGTTGTTCCGCATACAGTATATGCTCCGTAGTCGTTGTGAATTCGTACGCCTGTATAGAATTGCGACCACAAATCTGAGGATGACGTGTCATAGAAATCGATATCATGAAAATTAACGGTGGGGCGTGAGTCGTCATCGTTGTTACCAGCCCAAAAGAGACTATCTTGTAAAGGCTCTTGAAAAATGTCCCAATTTTTGAATCGAATATTTTGATACGACACCTCGCCTGAGCCACCAAACTCGCCACAAAAGCTTTGTACGTTGTCCCCAAACGCACCTAGTGCAACCGCGCGATTCACACGATTGAGCTGGTCGCTACCAAGGTTTGGGATCATCACTCGTGAGACTTGAATGTCTTCAAAATTGAGAGTCCCACCGTACACGCAGGTTTGTGCCCCTACTACACCTGTCTTTGCACCTTCGCCCTGCTGATCATCAGCGGTATTGTGGAAGAAATAATGTGCATACACACCATCGATTGTGGCATGTTGTACCCCTCCGTTGATCAAGCCCGATCCAAAATTGCCCAACAGAATAGCACTTCCTGTATTTCCATGAATGAGGGTGTTATGCACGTAGCGGGAATTGCTCGCCGAGACCTTTATCAAGTCGTCTGCTGCCATGAGATACGACCATGTAATACTAGATCCGTCTCCGAACAAATTAGGGCCGTCTGCCGCGTCTGTCCAGGTTCCAGGGGTCTTGACATCAAACAGCTTACCCACGTTGTTTGCAGGCATTTTATTACTTTGATCAACAAGGGCGTATTGTGCGTTGATTAAAATGCTGGCATCGCCGCGTTTTGCGCTGTTGCTAACAGCTACTTCGTAGATGTCTACCATTTTCCCTTTGATTTCCGGATCTTGTCCAAGTTCGATGGCGCCAGTAATGACCTCGTACTCGCACTGATGCAGTCGATCAACTGTCCACTGTTCTTCATTTTTGTAGCAAATATCTCTGCGATTAGGAACAGCTCCCTTGCCAAATACAGATGTTGTGCCAGCATTAGACATGTCGATGGCCCCAAACCCCCGAATAACAACATCGCCAAGCCCGTGAGCATAATAAGCATTCGCCGATTTAATTTCGCACGAATTTACCTTTGCATCATCCCATGGATCATACTCTCCGCCGCCATATCCAGCAGTCATTCCACAAAGCGCTTGGCAGTCTGGATTGCTCGAGTCAAGCTCAAATTGCACGTACTTGTTGCTTAGCGGCGTTTGCACTGTGACCCCGTCTTCAAGCACGATATGGATGGGTTTCCCGTCGAGCATTGATGAACCTGCCAGTGGGCCAATGAACTGCATGTATTTTGCCGTGCCATCGGTCCATGGCTGCCAGTCATCCGTAAAACATTTGTATTGAGGAGGCGGAAGGTCGCAGTTGTTGTCAAGATCACTGAAACCGTAGTTTGCACTAAGGTCTTGAGCGGCACCTCCGTTAATGTAGCAAAAATGATCGCCCTTATCGGTGTGAATGGCAGCTTCACCCTGGCGGAAACTTGCCCACACAGACAGCAGAGATCCGTCTGGCATTACCCCGTTTGCTCCAATATCCATCGCTGTCAAATGTACCGGTTCGCATTTACTCACGCGCTCGCTGTCTCCGAGAAGTCCTTCAATCGTCACCGACTGATCTTTCTCGAAGTCCCCCAAGAACCTGTCTCTGTGAAAAACGCGAAATTTGCCTTGTGCATTCGGAAAGGAAAAAACCATTTTATCAACACTTTGGCAAACCTCGTTTGGCAAGATGAATTGGCTTGTGTCCTGCATGTAAAACATATTCCATGTTTTTTTGCGTGTGTCATCGTCGCTGTATGCGAGATAAGGGTATTCATTGCTGAAAAAGTTGTATTCGTCTACACTTCCGTCGTCTTCACTACTCCACAAGCGAGCCCAATCTGAATCAAACACTTGCAAACTTGCTTGAAGACGACCGTTCACTGCGTTGAGCAGCAAGCACGAACAACTAAGAGAAAAAAAGGCTTTCATCACGCAGATGATGAGACAAGATGCTCACGCAGACGTCTCTCCTTTGAGTTTTTTTTAAAAAGGGTTTGGTGGGGAGCAACCTGCCCGGAAGTGGTTTTACTGAAAAACGAGTGGGTGCGTGTGTACGTACACACACCGCTGAATTTCAATTACGAAGAGGATCGGATCCCCGGAGTTGTATCCGTTTACACTTTCGTCACGTCTTCACTATCCTACAAGCGAGCCCCATCCGATGTAAACACTTGCAAACTTGCTTGAAGACGACCGTTCACTGCGTTGAACAGCAAGCACGGGGAGCAACCTGCCCGGTAATTGGGGTAATTCACCTTTTCGACTTTCGTCCGAGAATTCCGACTCGACGAAATTATCAAGCACCAATGGGCGCTGAAAAACGTGTACACACCGCCGAATTTCGATAATGACGTCCAGGAGCTCAGCGCGATCTGCGCTTAGATGTGCTCATCCATGATTCAGAGCAGGGAGGCCTCCCTGTTCAGAGCCAGTCACAGTTGGTCACAAATTCAAGTTCAGCACAGACCCCCTCCATCAGATTTTCATTAAGAACCTGCGTGGAACCATTTTTTTTTTAAAAGGAAAAAGAAGCAAATGAAGCACGCTCTTATGGGGCGCTCTTGCTTTGTTCGTGATTTGGAACGCCAAACCCTTTTGGAATATGGAAAAAAGGAAAATTGGTTTGTGCAGAACCGAAACACTTTTAAAAGAAGCTTGAGAAACAACGAGCAAAAAAGTTTAATTCCTTGTAAAGCCTAACTCGCGAAAGCGAGGTCTTTGTCGTGTTGCCAGAAAGGTGATTGGGGCGCGTTGCTAACGTGCTGGGCTCTGCCCATGAAAGTTCGAGTCTTTCACATGACGGTAATATTTTGCCTGCGCAGGGAATGATTCTGGTCTAACAATACAGTGTTCGATTCACTCACTGCGTGAGTTTTGGTTCATTGCACTTATTCTTTCCGGATTCTTCTAGTAGTAGGATGCTGGACTGTCCCTCCAGCGGCCGGCGTTCGATTCGCCGATCCGGAGAAGTTTTCCTTTTTTAAGAGAAATCTTCTGCTAGCTTGGTAAAAAACAAACTTGAACTTTTACCTGGACCCGTTTCAAATTTCACGAGCCAAAGCTGCGAACGGTAAGAAATGTTCGATTTGGCCTATGAAACCAAATGCCGCGCGGCTCGAGTAGAAACTGGGTTGCACAAACCACTGGGGAGGGAAATTGGACCCCCAATCCACCCCACCAAATCAGCCACTGACTTTTGTGCCTGTACTATGAGCTAATCTCCAACCGTTAAACCCTTTCAACAAGAGATGGAAATCGCGAAACTGGTGTGCCTGTTGCTTCAAGCTCGTTCGTTTGCGACGTTCTATAACTGCTCGGGACCATGCGAACAAATACTCTGCCAGAAGCTGGTTGTTTTGTTCAACCACCCCCCCATCAATCTCTTCAGCCTCACTTCGCAGAACAGACCCGCGAACAGTAGCATCACGCCATCGTTCAAATACGTCAAGCTTGCGCGCAGCGTCGATGCGTTCAATTTTAAACTTGCAGGCCGCGATGCATTTCATCCGCCACGCCCTGTTGTGACGCGTAACTTCGCGCCACACGTTGAAAAGAAACTTGACCAGATGCGACGCGCGCGAAAACGTCAGCCCGCGAAGCTTCCACGAGCCGTCATCGTTCACCATCACGGGGGAGCGCGCGCTCCCTCCCATTCTCTTGCTCGCTCGCAAGAAAACTACTAATTAAAAGTTTTTAAAAAAGAAGGACTGACAGAGCTGACGCCGCTCCTACTCTCCTCTCCTTTCTCCAATTCTCCAATGCTCCTACTCTTTCTCCACACCCGTTGCTCCAGGAGCGCCGATGCCAACAACAAAGTCCCCCACACAAATGCCGTCGGTACTTGACTTTGAACCGGGCCAAGGAGACAATTCGACGGATCTCCGCAGCAACCGCGTCCCACTCAACGCTCACGCTCGCATTTTTCAAATTGTCCTAGTTGGACTGACAACATTCTTTTTTCTGATCTAGATTGACAAACGAACAAACTTTTCCCTTTCGGACCTCCACACTCAAAGGATTGATTGGTTCCCTTTTAAAAAAACCAATACATATCCGGACAACTTGATGGTGTGTCTTGTTTCTTTCGAATGGCCTGCCAACTCGGCCATCGGCTGCCTTGAGGGGCCCTCTCTCTCTCTCTCTTTTTTTGTTTCTTTGTTTCTTTGTTTCTTTCTTGTTGGGGCTCCTGTGGGGTTTTGGAATAGGAGTTTGCCGGACGGCCAAATCCTTTGGAGCCGATCCTTCTGAAATTAAAAACTTGAAAATCTTCAAGGAGGAAGTCTTCAAGTCGACGGGGGGATGAAGGCGGGAGGCTACGCCAAGGTTGGCGCCACAGAAGAAGGCGGCGGCGACGATCTCGACGTAGAAGCGCTCAAGCGGCAGCTAGACCTCGAGTTGGAGGCGAGTGCCAAGCAGGGGTTGTCATGGCGGAAGGTGGTTCTGTGCAACGCACTCTTGGTGGCTGCCTTGCTCGGCGTGTGCTTGTACGTGCACGGTGTTGGTGAGTCGGCTTCAAACGAGGTAAATGCCGATGGACACAAAGTAAGAGATGGATTTGCTGAAACAGTGCACCAAGTAGACGAGGGCGAGGTTCCTGATTTCTGGAAAGAAGAAGAAGAAGAAGAAGAAGAAGAGGAGAAAAACGAATACGGAGTTGAAGAGCCGCAAATTGGACAAGAAGGGGAATCACATGAGGAAGAGCACCAAGACACCTCCGTAGAAGACGTTTTAAACAAGATAGATAATGCGCCAAAACTGACCGACCTCCCCGACGTGCCTGCTTTACCAGAATTGTACAAACGCGCTCGAACAAGCACCGAACCACCACTGGACGTATGCGTCCTTGGCAACGAAGCTAGATCGCACGAATTGTCTATATTTTTGCTCCAGTACTTGGAACGCTGGGGAGGTGAGATGCACTTTAAATTGTGGAGTCATTATACTTTCAAGCGCATGCCTCATTTAGTAGAGACAGGCTATATCGATGCTGACCGTTTTAGTGACGACTTGGTGGACGAACCGAGCAGCCAGAATCCTGTGCCGAAATCTTGTCCGCTGGTCAACATGATTTCACCTGGCACAGGTCGCGTAAATAACAACTCTTTTAAGAGAGAAGCCGCCAACTTTGTGGTTGCAGACGAAGAATGCCATTTCAAGGACAAAGTAACAAGTAAAAGGCGTCCTATCGATTTTCGCAACTACTTTTCTAGCTCAAACAAGATGTTACAGCAAGGCCTGACGAGCTGGGTTCCTTTGGGCCCGCGGTACGAATGGAAACCCGTCGACGCCGATGAGCTCATGCCTATGTCACATCGAACCATTCCGTACAACTTTCAGGGTTCACTGACGAGCACTTCACGGTCCAAGCTCAAGGAGTTGCTTAATCAGAAGAAGTTGAAGCGGCAATATCCATGGATCAGGAATGGCGTTCTTAAAACGCACAGCGATTGGAGTAAGCTCATAACGTTTAGTTCTTATAACGCACCAGCCATTTACCGCAAGGTCCTCATGCACTCAATTTTCACTTTTGTCCCGGCTGGTGTCAGTCCAGAAGCATTTCGTTTGTTTGAAGTGATAGATGCAGGCTCCATCCCTGTCTTTAGTGAGGATCATGCATACCAAAGTAGTCCCTGTAACGATGCTTTTGATCCGATGTACAAAGCAAACATTCCCATGCTGACAGGTAAAAAGTGGGAAAAGATTTTACCTATGATGGACAAGTTGCTGAATAACCCGGCCGAATTGAAAAGAATGCAATGCGACTTGATTCGTTGGCGCGGAGAGTTTTGGAACAACGTCACCCAAAACGTAGAGTGCAACGTGGCGAAAATATACGTACGGGAGAACGCGCAAGCAGTGCCGGCCGACTTTGACTTGGACCGCTTTTGCCGCGAAAGGCCCATGCAGCCTTTCCCCAGCGACTACTACCGCCACCGCTTTGGCTGTACGTAACTAAAGAAGAAAAAACAAAACAACAAAAATCTACTCACACATTAATAAATCAAAGTAGCTTCAAAGTTTCAAAAGGAAAAACAAAAAACAAAAACGAAGAAAAATGAATTCTCTTGAATCTCTTGGCTCATCTCTTAATCATCTCTTGGATCATCATCCCAAGAGAGAGAGAGAGAAAAGGAACGCAGGGAAGGAACTTTTTTTGGATTGAAAAAAAAAAAAGCAAAGTGATGCTCGCGGTGCAGGTGGGCCAGTGCGGCAACCAACTAGGCGAGCACGTGCTCGACGCCGCCTTTGCCAGCTGCGTGGAAGGCGTTTCTACGCTGCAGCCGCGGACCCACTGCGATGTTGACGCGGCGGAAGGCATCGTCAAAGCGCGTGCGATCAGAGAGGCGTTCTTCAGGGCAGACAGGTACGTGCGTCGGGTTTGGTATTGTTGTTGAGGCGGTGATAGGGGCTTACCTTTGGGAATGGGTTTTGGAAATGAATGTTTAGAGCGCAAGACGTGCAAAATGAGATTGATCAGTTGGAAGCCATGGAGATTCAACGTGAGCGTCTGAAAGGGTCGCCCAAAACGTTGACGAGCGCAAGAGGTGCTGGGAGGAAAAGGCCGTTGAGGACAGCAAGAGCCATATTAGTCGACATGGAACCAAGGGTGATTGATCATTGCTTGCAAAAGAAGAAAAAGTGGAAGTATGATCCCTCACGAGCTTTCAAAATGGAAGGCGGTTCCGGCAATAACTGGGCCCAAGGATTTTTAAAGCACGGCGAAAACGTCAGGGACAGTGTGCTGGACCTTTTCCGAAAGGAGGTTGAATCGTGTGACTTTTTAGATAGCTTTTTGATCCTCGAAAGCGTCGCGGGAGGCACGGGTTCGGGACTAGGGACGTATTTGACTGGGGAGCTCAAGGACGAATACCCGCAGGTTTGCCGCATCAACTGTCTCGTGTGGCCTCATTCCTCTGGCGAAGTCATCGTACAAAGCTACAACACGGTCTTTACAATGGCCAATTTGCAAGAGTATTCCAACGCCCTACTTTGTCTCTCCAACGATTACGCACATTCCGTGTGCAGCCGCCAAGAAAAGATCGAGCGGCCAGAAATGGATGATTTGAACCGCGTTTTTACTCGCGATATCTATGGCGGACTCCTTGCACCTGCAATCGACTCTTCCCCCTTGCAAGTCAACAGGGCAGCAGGTGCGGTGAAATTTCTTTGCCAGCACCCTAGCTACAAGTGCCTTGGCGTAGAGAGTGCTCCTCGTATATCCCAGAATGCCATTTCTTTCGCAAGTAATTCTTGGCCCGCTCTTTTAAAGCAGATCAGCCCAAACAAAAGCAAAAGGGAATTCGGGGGAGTTCAACTGGCACAAGTGCTGACGCTTGCAGGGCGTGATGCTCAAGAATACGTTCAAAGTCCGCAGAGACAAGTGGATTATTCTTCTCCGTATGCCTCTACTCTTTTGAGGTTTCAAAACCCAATGACGGCACCTCTTTTTGGCTTTGATCGTACGGTGTCGATGGTGGAGAATTCGGCTCGAGTTGTGGCTCCGCTGGATGTTGCTGTTGAAAAGGCGCACGGCATGTTGGAAAGCAATGCATATGTGCACCAGGTAAGTTTTTTCATTGCCGGCCAAGACCCAGCGAGCCAAACTAACTTTTTTCAAAAAATAGTACACAGACCATGGAATGTCAAGGGAAGACATTCGTGAATGCATCATTAACGCAGAGCAAATTTTGAGCCATTATGCCTTATTGTGATTGGGGTGTGTGCGTGTAGTTTTTAAAAAGAAATAGTTTTTTTGGGGGGGATGGACTCTAAATTACCGACTCTTCATGCACTTTTCAAACGCAGCTTGCTCTTTCGTACACTCATCAAACTGACGACTGGTGTTTCTCAAACATATCTGATATGCTGAAAATGATGGCATACAGTTCTCCTCCGCACTGCGAAGCCTGTCGTTGTTATTGTTGTTTTTTTCCCCAAGATGATTCAAGTTGGTCAGTCACGGCTCTTGTTGAACAAAACAAAAACCTCCAAAACAGGAACGCGCATACACAGACCTGTCCCTTGATTCCCCACACGCTCTTCTTAAAAACACTTACACTTTGAGCGTGCATGCGGTGACCTTGGCACCTTCGTCCAGGCACTTTGCGGGGTTATTATCTGCCTGCTTGCACTGCACAAACGTGCGGTTCACGTCGAGGCACTCCTCTCCGATGAACGGCGCCGCCGTCAGCAGCGCGTTATAGTGCGTCGAAGGTCCCTCCATCCTTCGCGCTACCTCGATTCCCTTGACCTCCTCCCCGCCCCGCACTCACTCACTCACGCACTCTCTCTCTCTCTCTCCCTGTCTGTCGAAGTCCATCTACTGAACATAGTAGTGTCCATTCATTTCCAGATGAAAATATGAATACATCCCTTTCCATGCCGCGGTAATCGTCGATGAATTCTGCTCAATCGATTGCATCAAGGTTATACGAGCAGGTTCTTGGTGTCTCATATGCATTTCGATAGAGGAATCCCATAGGAAACTAGGCGCCACGGTGATGCTGATGGTGTGCGGCGGCTCTTATAGATAAGTGTGCTAGCTAGCTCGCGGTGTACTTTTGAGTTTGGTTGGTTCTAATATTTTGCTCGCGGTGTTCTTGATTGCGTGCGTAGCAGAAATATTGGTTGTTTGACCTTGAGGAGCAGTCAACTTTTCGATTGAACCGGTGCTCTGTGCCTTGGTTGAACTTGAAGGCCATTTGAACGAAGGCCCGGGGCCCCGGGCTTCAAGTTTCCAACGGACAAGTGGCAGTCGAGGACGACGCATCGCGCGAAGGCGCGTACACGAATGAGTGGGCTCGGCAAAGAGCGAAGAAGTTCCCTTAGATCCCAGCTCAAAAGGAGCAAGACGGGCAGAGTTGCAACGCAGAGCCAATCCAGTTGGGCTTTTATCGCAGAGGATGTCAAGTTCAACGTGCGCGAAGTGCCTGCTGATGTGCTGCTGATGCTCTTTCCATGGGGTTTCGCCACGGTGCTCAATGCATACCCTGGCACAATATTCTTCCTCGCGCCTTTGACAGTGTCCTTCTTTTTTGTTGGCTTAGCCCAGTGTAGCGGTTTCCCATGGAAGTTCAACCTTTTTTGCTGTCAACCTGCGTTTTTTATAGCGAGTTTTCTCTTGGCATTAGTGTTCTTTCCAAAGCAGGAGGACGGGTCGTTTTTCCCTCTAAATGAATCCACTTCAGGATTGTTTCAAGACTATGTAAAACAGATTCTGATTGTCCTTTTGACAGTCTGTTTCGTCGGAGTTTTTCTTAGCTGCATCCCTGCTTTCTATTTCCGAAGACGAGTGCCCAACACGATCGTTTTAGTTCTAGCAGCTTGGTCTTCAATCTGCTGCTTTCTAATGGGAGGCGGCCTTCTTTTATTCCAATGGTTTTTCCTCTCGTCAGAACTAAGTGCCACGCAAGAGCTCTTGATCGTCGGGTTTTTGTATCCTGTATTTGGAGCCAGCGTTGGAAGAGTGCTATTTTCAGATGGATTTGCAACCTTGGGTGCACTTTTGTGGTGCGAGACTCCAACGGGCGACCTATATGAATCATCGCAAGCCGTGCACGTGAGAATGCTTTGGATTATCTTCAATCGAATGATTCTTGGATTTGCGGGGAGCCTCAGTCTAATCAACATTGAAAGCAATGGTGCGTTCGCACTGTCGTTTCTCACTTCGAATGTAGTTGAGATTGTGTTCACATATGGGTGGTTCTATGGAAGCGCTTACGTGCTTCCAAAGCTCTTGAAGCGGATGCAGTATCGTGAAACTGTTTCCGACGCTCAAGTGGCCCCTACGGATTTGACCTCCGATCAACGCGATTCAACAGAAAAGGAAAACGCAACAGAAGCGATGACGATACCAAGCACTGTTGGTGGTTTGATTGTTATGTGGCTCAAGCTTTTTACCGATCGTGAAAATTTGCCCGTGAGATTTATCCTCACGAGGAGCTATGAGGAACGAGCAGAGCGATTTGTGACACTAGGCGCCACGTTGGTGCTGATGGTGTGCGGCTCTAGTAAAATGGACCAGATGAGTTTGCTAGCTCGCGGTGTAATTGCGTACGTAGCAGAAATATTGGTAGTTGACCCTCTCAAGACGTGTATCCAGCACCGTATGCTTGGTCTCTTTACAGTGCAACGCACGCATACGATGTATGAATATTTTATTCTTTGCGCAGGTATGGGCTTGCCGATTGCGACTGTGTTTATTACGCGATTATATTTCCATGACCATCAAAAGCCACTAGCATTCTAGAAAAAAAATTGAAAAATTAATTTGGTTCCAATCAAGGTTTTCCACTTTCAAGTTGAGGCTTGTCCCAGCTTTTCCCTTTGTGTTTGTTACACAAACTCGATAAATGCAAAGCGGATGGCAATCAATGTCCTCTTGGTGGTGGATAGACTGCATCAGTGAGAGCTGGATCGCTGTACTACTTGGGCCCGGGCGAGCGGCCCCACTCCACTGGCAGTTCAACAGTTCAAACGGCTCAAAACGAATCGGAAAAGAGAAAAAGGAAAGGTCCCATTGCGATGGGCTGCCTGTCGTTGTCGAGCGGCGGCGACAGCAGCAGCAGCGCGGAGGCAACCAGGAGCGACACGCGCGAGGCGACCAAAAAGGCGAGCAAACTCGCAGAGGTGCTGGAGGGTATTGTGGTGCGAGGTGTGCAGCATGTGGACGTGCGCAGAAAGTTCATCCAGGACAGCGATGTGGAGCAACTGTGCGTCGCGCTCGATAAGAATCAGCGCGTGACCGGGCTCGATCTGAGCTGTAATAATGTTTCGTTTAAAGGGATCGACTGTTTGGCTGGTATTCTTCAACCTAAATCAAGGTCTGGGCTCACCAAGCTCGACTTGTCGGCGAATGAACGCATCGGCAACTTGGGCGTGTTTGTTCTTTCGGCAGCGCTGAGCTGCAACCCGTCGATCGTGTGGCTCGACCTGAGTGGAATAGGGTTTTCCGACTCTGGTTTGGGCGAGCTGTCGAACGCGCTGCGGTACAACACCCGTCTGCAGACGCTTCTTCTTGCAGGTTCGAAAATCACCGACGTTGGAGTCTGCGACCTCGCTCGCGGGCTCGCTTGCAACAACACTCTGAAAGAGCTCGATCTCCATGGGCACGGCATGCACCTGTTGTCAACGGGGCGTTTGACGGAACTTTCTGTTAGCTTCTTGGCCGAGGCGCTTTCTCGGTGTTCGCTCAAGTCGCTCAACTTGGGCGGCAACGCGATCGACCGTGTAGACGACTTGATGGAGCTCGTTGACAATGGTTGCAATCTGGAGCGGCTGTTCCTTGACCGCAACAAGCTCGATCACAGCTGCTGCCTGCAGGTCGCAGAGGCCATATCTTCTTCATATTGCAAGCTGCTAGAGTTGGATTTGTCGTGCAACAATATTGGTGATTTGGGCCTTGCCACGCTGGGCAAGGGCATCGGACGCTGCCGCCTTGAAGTCCTTTCGCTGAAAAAGACGCAGGTTACATCGTCAAGCATGCAAGAGTTTTGCGTGGCTCTACGCGCCAACAAGACCCTCCGTTCTCTCAACCTGTCTGGCAACGAGATCGACGACAAAGCCATGATCCCGTTCGGGCGGTACTTGGGTGAGAACGAGAGCCTGTGGTCGCTGGACCTGAGCCACAACAAGCTCAGCGCGCTTGGTGCAGGTGACTTGTGCGAGGGCCTGCGATTTGGCAGCAACTACACGTTGACCGAGCTAAAGCTGGGCTTTAACGATATAAACGACGACTTTGTGACCAAAGTGGCCTGCATGCTTGAGAGCAACACGACGCTTGTCTTTCTAGACTTGAGAAACCAGGCCAACACGCCGGACACAATATCGATGTTTGGTGCATCAACACTGGTGTACGCAATGCGGATGAACAAGACGCTCCATACGCTTGCGCTCAGCCGGGTGGTTCGTTCCTTTGGCACTGTGCGCCAAATGCCCGAAATCCAAAGTTTGCTGGCGCGCAACCTCACCTTGCGTCGCCAGCGTCTTTGGCGTATCGTGCGTGGTTTGTTTCGTTTTATTATTGCTTTTTCTCGATTCCGCAACGAGTATTACAATCCGAAAAGCTTGGGTGCGCAGAGGGCCCAAGATGATTATCAGTTTCGCGCGAAAAGCTTTCTGCAGTGATTTATTGATAGAAAAACAAATGTACAGTTTTTGAAGAAAGAAAGAAAGAAAAAGATGTATGTATACAAAGAAACAAGGTACAAGTTTTGCAAATGCTTTCGTAAAAGTAATAGGTTTTGGTTTTAAATTTAAAAAGATTCCTCTTATGCCATTCCGTTGTAGCTAGGCATCATTGTCCTTTACAAGCAATCGCATCGTACGCGCGCGCACCACACACAGAATTTTGAATCATGGCCACAAGCGGAGCACGAACAGTCACAAGGCAGGTCAGAGCATTCGAGCTAGGTTTTCGAATCCACAACGGCCAAAGCAAACACCGAAAAAGGAGCAAACACTTACGGTCTGTAGTTGTTGGTTGTTCAAAAGATGGCCACACGCGGAGAATACACAC
>JACKZZ010000546.1_pt1 | contig 14935 bp, 11 predicted proteins | sample 8027871 | NCBI WGS metagenome assembly JACKZZ01 (sample SAMN15724774, study PRJNA655200) | protist metagenome | isolation source: fluorescence activated cell sorting (FACS) single amplified genomes of... | place: USA: West Boothbay Harbor, Gulf of Maine | collected 2000-07-19
GGGAGTAAATGAATGGTCGTCGGATACCAATAGACTCATGTTAATGGATCGTCGAGATTTCAATAAGCTAGGATTAGGTCTTGATGATTTGGTCGAAGCTTATATCCAGACTGTTTTGTCTACCATTGCGATAGATAAGATGTGTAAAAACCTATATAACAGTAAAGGGAAGTTTAGAATGAAATTGTTCAAATCATTAAACAACGATATGACACTTCTTAATGAGATAATGCCATGACGAGGGAGTATCGGATCTTAGTTCTGACCGATCATATCGGTCACTCGGATCAAAATTCGATATATGCGATTCTTTCCCAAATGTTAATTCACCCTAGGTGTCATTCTATTGATATTGCTAGTCGTGGGTTATCAAAAAACACCCATTTCTTTGATGGGATGCAGAGAAATACTTTGATAGGAAATGGAGTAACTTCTGATTTCCATTACACTAAAAATGGCGACTGCTATTTATCTAATCTTAGAAAGTTAAAGCCTCATAATTACGATGTTGTCTTAATGAGATTACCTAGGCCTATTTCGGATGATTTTTTGAGATGGGTAGAAGAGGTATTTACCCATGCTATTATGATTAATAAACCAAGTGGAATTATAGTGACCAGTAACAAGAGTTACTTGGTCAACCTACCTGATCTATGTCCACACATAAGACTTTGCAAATCTGTAGCAGATATAGAAGAAGAGATAGCAAAGTATCCTATTGTGCTCAAACCACTTAAAGAATATGGAGGCCATGGATTACTTAGAATAGATGGTAATACGATTGATGATGGAAATAAAGAATACGACACTAGTCATTACCTAGAAGCTTTGAGAGAGGACATAGAAAAAGAAGGCATTCTCTCTATGAAGTATCTCAAAAATGTAAGCGAAGGCGATAAACGCATATTGGTGGTCGGTGGTGAGATATTGGCCGCTTCATTGCGTATACCGGCAAAAGGATCTTGGCTATGTAATGTAGCACAAGGAGGAACTTCTGTATATGCAGAGGTTACGCTCCAAGAAAGAGAAATCATCAATACTATAACCCCTAAGCTCGCACAATATGGAATATTCATATATGGTGTAGATACTTTGGTAGCTGATAACGGAGACAGGATTCTTTCAGAAATCAATACGATGAGCATTGGTGGATTTCCCCAGGCGGAAGCACAGACAGGCAGACCAATTATTAAATCCTTAATAGATAAAATATTTGAATATGCAGATGAACGGACAAACTGATATCCAACAGATAGAAGAGATAGATATTAGCAAGACTCCTAAAGGAGAGGTAGGATACTATTGGTTGAAGTTGATATCTGATGGTTTTGGGTCTCCTATCAATGTACCTGTGATGGTGGCTAGAGGTATCGGTGATGGTCCAGTACTAGGAGTTACTGCGGCAGTGCATGGCAATGAGCTTAATGGAGTATCGGTGATCCAAAGACTTTTCAATGAAATAGATACGAAGGAATTACGAGGTACGATAGTGGGGATACCAGTGGCGAATATTCCTGCATTCATTAGAAAAAAAAGAAGATTTAATGATGGCGTAGACCTTAATCATATCATGCCAGGTAAGAAGAATGGTAATGTCAGCCAAGTATATGCCTTTCGATTTGTGGAGAAAGTGATCAAACACTTTGACTTTCTACTAGACTTACATACTGCGAGTATAGGAAGAATCAATAGCTATTACATAAGAGCTGATATGGATCAATCGATAGTCAAAAAAATGGCACTATTGCAAAATGCTGATATCATAGTACACAATCCTCCATCTGATGGTACGCTAAGAGGCGCTGCAGATGATTTGAATATTCCAGCAATTACACTCGAAGTAGGTAACCCAAATATCTATCAAAAACGATTGATCCGAAGTGGAGTCGAAGGTGTGCATAATGTACTTTGTCATCTTGGTATGGTAGATGACGAACCTGTAGAGATAGACAGGGATACTGTACTCTGTGGATCTAGTAAGTGGATCTATACTGATACAGGAGGATTGCTTACAGTCAATGCAGAATTACGACAGATACTTAAGAAGGGCGAGAAGATAGCTGAGTTGAGAAATGTATTTGGTGCAAAAATTAAAGAATACTATGCTCCTGAAGATGGTATAGTAATAGGAAAAAGTATTAGTCCGGTGAATCAGACTGGAGGGCGTATACTTCATCTAGGAATCATAAAAACTTAAATCTAATGGCTAAACCTAAAGTAATTAAAGACTATGATAAGCTTACTGCGGATGTAGTAGAGCAAATCAAACTTGTTTATCCAATGGGATTCACAAGTCACCTGATATCATTTACCAATAGACATGGTGAAAAACGAAAAGGATTACCATTCGAAACAGAAGAATACTATTACCTGATAAGGATGAGTGAAGCTAAAGCGAAAGCCATTATTGAAGATGATGATGACTATGACGATGATGGTAATCTAATGAAGAGTGCCAAGATTAAATATGAAGACAAGCATGACGATGAAGATTTTCTTAATGAATTGAATAGCAATAGCGACAATGATTTGGGAAGCCATGAGGACGAGGATTAACAAATTTTTGTTTATTAATTATTATTCAAATGAAAGCTAAAAAAGGAAACAAAAGAGATCAACAGCTCAAAATGAAAGATCAAATGGAAGACAGTATTCCTCATAGTAAGAAGAGAAATGTAAAGGTGAAGTACAAACATAAAAGTCATTGGCTTCAACAGGATGAGAATTATGAATTACCTAAATATAAAGACGAAGAGGAGTAAATGAAAAATACATATTACAATCTAGTAGGAAATGAAAGCTTGATAGTTCTTGTAAACACCTGCGAAATAACATGATGATAGTACTTAAGATATTCGTTGAAGGCAACCTTTACGATGTATGGAATTCCTGGAATAATCCAGAAGATATAATTAAATGGTATCAAGGCCATGAAGATTGGATTACCACTAAAGCAAGTAACCCACTAATGGTTGGAAAATCATTTAGCTACAAAATGATGTCTAATGATTTACAAAGCTCGTTTACCTTAAATGGGAGATACTTGGCTATAGATGAATTCAAGATAATACGTTATGTGATGGATGATAAAAGGAAGGTAGAAACGATCTTTCAAGAAGTGAAGAATGAAGTAATGATCATTCAGAGGGTCGAAATGGAAAAAGGAAACAGTACAGAAAGTCAAGCTACGTGGTGGCGTAGTATTCTTTTGAATTTTAAAAAGCATACTGAAGCTAAATAGCCAATCTAACTGATGAAATAGAATGCAATAATAGAAACGCCAATTTATGTTTTAGCTCTATCTATTCTTTCTCTCGCTATCTATTCGATCTGAGCGCTGGGAAGATAAATTACCTTCGTGATAGCCTTGTTTTAAACGCTTTTATGGTGGGAATGTTTGTTTTTGATTTATCGTTGATTTGACCTATTACTTTCCAATACAAAACCGGGTGAATATAGATTCTAAAAGATCATCAGTATGAATCTCACCAGTTATTTCACCCAAGAAATGTAGAGACTGTCTGATATCCATAGCTACAAAATCTCCAGTTATACCTGACTGCAAACCATGGAGCACAGCGGCAAGACTTTCGTAGGACTTATGTAAGGCATCATAGTGACGCGTATTACTCACTATGGTCTGATCCATCAGATCTGGATGATCTATGACTGTATGATATAGATGTTCCTTGAGCGCTTCTATATTCATCTTATTAAGAGCAGAAGTAGTGATGATGTTTTTGGCAGAGATGAGTCCTTCTTTATAATATTCCTCTGGTTTGGTGTATGGATTGAGATCCATTTTATTAAGAATAATTACAAAGCGTGTTCCTATAATTTTGAATGTATCTATATCACTCCAAACCATCTCAGGCGTCGTATCAGATATATCTACTACATGTAGTGCGACCGTACTCTTTTGTATCTCAGACATTGCCTTATCTACTCCAATAGATTCTATACTGTCTTGTGCTTTTCTAATACCTGCCGTATCTACAAAACGGAAGTTAATGCCATCAATATTTAGAGACTCTTCTATAGTGTCTCTAGTCGTACCTGCGATATCACTGACGATAGCTCTTTCTTCGTTGAGTAAGGCATTGAGCAGGGTAGACTTCCCTGCATTAGGTCTGCCCGCGATAACAGTGGCAACACCGTTTTTAATCACATTACCTAAGTGAAATGAATCTATCAACTTCTTGAGTACAACTTGTATCTTTTCTACCAGTTTTTCCAATCTTTCTCTATCTGCAAACTCTACGTCTTCTTCACCGAAATCAAGCTCCAGTTCTATCAAAGCTGCAAAATCTATTAGCTCTTGACGCAATTCCTTGATTTCATCAGAGAATCCTCCACGCATCTGCTTCATTGCGATGTCGTGACTACTTGCTGAGTCGGAGGCTATAAGGTCTGCTACTGCTTCGGCTTGGCTAAGATCCATCTGCCCATTGAGAAATGCTCTAAGAGTAAATTCTCCACGATTGGCAGATCTAACACCCTTACGGAGGAATAAATGAATGATCTGCTCTATGATATAACTAGATCCATGACAGCTGATCTCCACTACATTTTCTTTAGTATACGACTTAGGTCTTCGAAATATAGTGGCAAGCACTTCGTCTAGCACCTTGCCCTTCTCATCTTTGATCTTTCCAAAATGTACAGTATAGCCCTCCACTTGAGATAGGTCTTTACCGTGAAATACTTCATCTACTACTTCAATAGCTTTAGGCCCAGATAGTCTGATGACACCAATAGCTCCAGCACCTGGTGGAGTAGATAGGGCAATGATAGTGTCGGTAAGGTCGTGTGTCATGATATATCTTATAGAACAGCAACAAAGGTAATGATGATTAGTTTGTGATGGGTTCTCTAGCGAATATTTATAAACTGGATCATAATTAGTCGAAAGATTTAATAATTGCCTCAGTCAATGGTTTTAATTGAAGACTAGATCCATGTAATAGCGAGTATATCACAATATATTGTTCAATTTTGTACACAAATAAAATAGCAAACAAAGAGAATATTAATTATGACTAGTCAATATGAATTTTCACTCCCCTCATTCTCCAGAGGCTATCATGTAATTACTGATTTGGTAATGAAGCAATTAGATGACCTTCCGGATGTCGGAATATTGAACTTATTCATCAAACATACTTCTGCAGCCTTCACCATTAATGAAAGTGCTGACCCTGATGTATTAGCCGATTTCGAATCTATATTTAACCATATTATTCCAGAAAATTTGCCTTTTCTCAAGCATACTATGGAGGGTGCTGATGATATGCCAGCACATATCAAGGCGGCTATGATTGGCTCTAGTATCCAGATTCCTATAACTAATGGTCGGCTCAACCTTGGTACATGGCAAGGAATCTACCTCTGTGAATTTCGCAATCGTGGCGGAGCTAGGAAGTTGGTGGCCACAGTGATTAGTTGACTATAATAATCAACTCTTAAAGTATAATCAGTAATTTACAGTACAAAAATAAAGTCCCCTATGAATCTGTTTTCATAGGGGACTTTTATACTTTATGGAATTCTAAGATTACTTCTGCAATCCAGGATCTCTTTCCAAAAACTCATTATACAACAATGTATGTCTACTCTCCATCGGTACATCTCTACCTGAAATATACAGATGACTGATAGTTGTTTTCGGCTCAAAAGGATCTCCATCTGATACGAATAGATTCGCTACCTTACCTTCATCGAGGCTACCTAACATATCGGCGACACCAAATATTTCAGCAGGTGTCAATGTCACAGCTCTTAGGGCTGCTTCTGTACCCATGCCATAAGCTGCAGCAAATCCTGCATTGAATGGTAGATTACGTACGTTTTCAGTCTCTCTAGTTCTGATCGCAACTTTCACTCCTGCTTCGAGCATTTTTCCTGGATTTTTGTAGATCACATCATATCTATCAGACGATCTTCCTGGAAGCCCAAGTACTGGTCCGCAGATAACTGGAAGTCCAGCTTCCGCGATTTTGTCCGCTACTTTCCAACCATCTCGTACACCCATAAGTGCAGCGTCAATTCCTTTTTCTTTAATCCATTTTAAAGCTGAAAGAATATCGTTTTCTTTATTGACCTCTACCAAAAGTTTCGCTTCTCCTCTTACAACAGGTAAGAGCGCATCCATTTGTGGGTTGTAATCATTACGCTTTTGATTGCCAGCGGCTGCAGCACTATCTATTTTTGCATAGAGCATTGCTTTATCCCAGATGTCATTGATTTTTTTATTCGCTTTTTCTGCATCTTTCTTTATGTCTTCTTCAGAGCGACGATCCCATCTTCCTCTTTTACCAGAGCTTGGAAAATTCATAATTACACCTTGATATCCTGCAGACATTTGTCCAGGAGTATAACCAATAAGATTAATCAATGCTGAAGTACCTGGAAATACTCCACCTGCTGGCATAGCCAATACAGTGGTCACTCCATTGACTCTAGTCACTGGTATACTTACGGAATTAGGGTTTACTGCTGTGAGTGCTTTCATATGTGGTATGAAATCTCCCAACTCGTTATAATCATTAGTTAGTGAAACCGCGCCGATCTCTGATAGACCTAGTCTTGTGCCACCATCGATCATGCCTGGATAGACGTGCTTTCCTGTACAATCAACAGTCGTAGCTGTAGTACTGGATAAGTTATTGCCAATTGCCATGATCTTACCATTTTTGATATGTAGATCAGCTACTTTATCACCGGCACTTACAGTATGTAGTGTGCCACCTTTGAGGATGACTTCAACTGTTTTTGCCTTTGTTACCATCTGTGCGTTAAGAGTAATACTAGCTACTAGCAAGAGGGCTATATATATTATTTTATTTTTCATTATATATTATTTGTAGTTAGTGATTAGTGTTGGTGAGAATGGTTGTGTGTCTCTCCTAAGAAAAGCTCAGTAAATACATCTTGCATGCACTTATCTTCGTGGCCTTCCATATCTTCCATAAATGAAGAAATAGATTCTTCGGGATTGATATCTATTCTCATATCATCAGGTTGAGTATTGATATCAAATCTCACTATTCCATCTATTATTGTCTTCTGATTTATCGCATAAATAGATAATGGGTGATGGCTAAAGATTGCTATATCTCCATCTTTTCCTGCTTCTAAAGAACCTACTCGATTATCTATTCCAAGTTGCTTTGCAGGGTTTATCGTTATCAGTCTTAGTGCTTCATTATCAGTAAGCCCACCATATTTTTGAGTTTTAGCTGCTTCATGATATAGATGACGGATAAGTCCTGCATCATCAGAATTGATAGAAGTTACAACACCATTTTTAGTAAGGATGGCTGCATTATAGGCTGTCGAGTAATATACTTCAAATTTGTATGCCCACCAATCAGAAAATACTGATGCACCAGCACCAAATGCAGCCAATTCAGGTGCTACTTTAAATCCTTCGTTTACGTGTTGGAAACATATTTTACTTATACCATAATCTTCTAGTACACTCATCAGCATGAGGATCTCATCTGCTCTGTACGAGTGACAGTGTATGATGATTTCTCCATTCATAATGTCCACAAGAGTCTCCATTCTAAGGCTATATTCGGGCAGTTCTTTCAGTTGGCCAGAGTTATAATCAGCCCAATCCTTTTTATAAACCAAAGCATCTGCAAACGCTTTACGAAATACTTGTTCCATCCCCATACGCGTACGCGGAGTGATGTCTCTACCTTCACCGTGCACTCTCATTGGATTTTCTCCAAGAGCGAATTTGATCGTTCGTGGAGCATCTTTCATTTTCATATCTTCAGGATCGATTACTCCGAATCTATGCTTAAGGGTTTCGCATTGTCCACCTATGGCATTAGCAGATCCATGCATAGCGTGAGATACTGTTGTTCCTCCCGCTATTGCTCTATAGATACCTATGTCATAAGGATTGACACAGTCTCCAGTAAAGACTTCTGCAGTCACAGGGTTAGTAGCTTCATTTACTACAGAAATACCTATATGCGAGTGTGCATCTACTATGCCTGGCATTACAAATTGACCAGTAGCATCGACTGTAGTCACACCATCTTTAGCGGATAGATTTTTACCTATCTTTTTGATTTTACCATTTTGAATGAGAACGTCAGTATTTTCTTGGACGCCATCTGTGATGGTTATTATTGTACCGTTTTTGATAAGTACAGAGCCTGTCTCTTGAGCGGATAATGATACCGCCAAGAATAGACTCACTATTAGATTCATATATTTCATTGTATTCTTTTTGTGTTTGTAATTCCTCAGATATTTTTCGCTTCAGTAATTTTCACTTAAATATCTCGCGTTTGGATGTTGGATTTTTATTTTCTTTAGCGTGGATCTCTACTTCCTTCTAATGGAAACGAACCAAATTGGCCAGCTTTCACCATTCCTTTCATAGTATTCTCCGCTATCTCTAGATCATATGATAATTCCATTTGAAAGCCATCATAATCTATAGATAGATCGAAAGTCAAATTGCTATCATCCAGAGAGACAGAAGTCGCTTCTTCAAAATCTTCTGGCGAATCGGCAGAACTTACTTCAATAGTTAATTCATCACCATCAGTAGTAATCTTGATTACACCACTTTGAGTCTGTCCGGGAATTTCAATGCTGTATTTCCATTCTCCTGCAAGAGCGGCTCCAGCACCTTTTTCTATATCACCTTTCTTTTCACCTTTCTTTTTCATCTCATTCATCTGCCCATCTACAAATACGTATCTGATGGCAGATTTTTCTTCGAAGTATGGCTTATCTGTGATTACTAGGTTAGCTAATTTCCCTTTTTCTATAGTTCCAGCTATTTTACTGATCCCGAGCTGATCTGCAGCATTAGTAGTAAGTGCAGCGAGAGCAGCAGATTCTGATAATCCTGCATCCATCATACGCTTTAAATTTTTGCGGATGTCACCTGGTTTGGTAGAGATTCCGGTAAACGCAAATTTGATTCCTTTCTTCTCCATCATTGCGGCTTGCCCTTCATAGTCTTTGATAGACTTTTTCTTACGCTCTTTTCTTGCCATTTCTTCTTTTGTGTTAGCTTTTTCTAGTAGAGATAATTTGGCTTCTTCCTTTTTCTTCTTTTTCTCTTTCTTAGCCTTGGTAATGACAGCTTTCTCCTTCTCCTCTTCTGTCATTTTAGACTCGTCTTTCTCCTCTTTTTTCTCTTCTTTGATAGCCTTAGGTAGATTCATGGACAATACAAGGGGATATCTTCCTGCAGTTATTTTGCTAGCCATAGGCCAACCTTGTTCTACATCAGTTAGAACTAGGTTAAATCCCAGTTCTTTTTGTAGAGCAATAACTCTACTTACGTCCAATGCGTTTTTTGCTATGAAGTAGACAGGTAGTTGCTTATTTACTACGGGTATGAATGCTTCTATCGCTGGCTCAGATTGCGCTCTACGCATACCAACTGGATTCATATTGTACTTGCTGCTGTATTCGCTAGTAACTGCTGCATTACGGTATATATCACGGTACTTGGCCATTACGCCTATAGTCGTTCCTGGAGCTACTCGATTAGCAGATTTTAGTTGAGAGAACATACTAGCTTCTTTCTTGATTACAAGTTGAGCAGATTCGCCTTCTCCTAATGAGAATATGGCGCCCATTCCCGGCAACATACGACCTTGAGGTACTATATGAGCGATTCCGTATCCTTGGTCTCTGAGTTTTTTTACAGAACTCTCCTTAGATGAGTAGTCGTCATATACTGAGTGCTCTGGAGTGATGCCGGCTAAAGCATTAGGAGGATTCCCTGGGTCCTTTACATTTGGTCTTTCTTCTTTTTCTTTCTTTTTGAGGCCTACTTGAGATAGGGCATCTATAAATCCTGCATAGATGTACATACTGTCCATATCTATAATCTGAGCGTCATATGGGGCTATAATATTAGCACCAACTTGTTCAATCAATCCATCTCGTAGAAGTACAGATCCAAAAGTAGTTTGTCCTGGACGTGATATAATATGGGCATTAGTCAATAAATAAGTGGCTGTAACTTCCTTGGGCACGTTGCTGTTTTGAGCACTTATTTGTGTTGTCCAACCAGAGATTAGCGTAATAGCGATCAAGAATAGACCTTGTAAGGCATAGCGGTTGTTTATCATTTTTCAATTTTGGTTTAAAAATAAGTAAGTTAGAGCATGTCAATATAAGAATTTGTACTTGTATTTTATTGGTAAGTATAATTACCGCTATAAAAATATGGGCAATGGGATAGTGTTGCGCTTTTAACGCTTTTCATATTTTGGAGGCAGTAAACTTTTATTAGGCTAAGGGATAAAAGAATTAAATCAGCTGTCAAAAAATGTAATCATCGGCAAGTTCCCATGGATTCCATCTATGGAGATCCATAGAGAATGTAATTTTACTTAATAAATTTCGACTTTCTGATTTGTATATATCAGATATTTTTTGGGATACTACTAGAGGTAAATGAAAAGCAAAAAGGCCATCCCCAATCTCTATCATAACACCCCCACTGTAAAATGCTTCTCCTTTTAATGGATCGGCAGAAAAAGATTTCGTTCGAGCATATCCTACGTCAAAAAATAATTTCAATGGAAGTTTAGCTTGCCCAAAGGGTAAATGTGTTTTTAAGTTTATTGCCATAGCAAAATCATTACTTTGACCTATTCTACCATTAGCACTTCCAAGCGCATCTTTGAATCCTCCTCCATGATATCCTATTTGACGATATGCTCTCTTACTTTGCCCTTGTCTATCGAAGTAGTAATCATTATAACTGTAGTCAGTAAAACCTTGGTTAAGTAGTGCGATACTTCCTTGTGCTAATAGATTATTGTAAGACGATGATTGCCTTTGACTGTTCATTAAAAATTTTGCAGCGAATAATCTAATATCAAGTTTTCGATGCTTACCAAACAAAAATCCATGTCTATAATCTAGACTCAACTTAAGGTAATCTTGAGAATCTAAAAAGCTGCCAGCATGATATTGATTATACTCAAGTTCGACTTCTAATTCGTTGGGTTGCAGCTTATCAAAATTATACCTATTATGAGTTAGTCTCGTTATATTCTGAGTAAATCTATCAATTTCTAAATAGGAAATATCTGTTCCGGTCCACAGCTGCCTTAGACTAGTTTTGCTGTACAATTTGTTAGCAGGGTTATGATAGTGATGTAATGTGATACAAGGATCTATTCTAATATATCGTAGTTGGATGTTTGCATCTTCATTATTCGCAATCGAAAAAGATTTTATCCCCAACCGATATTGAATTTTTCTGATCTTGTCAGATTTAAATTTTGTGTCATAACTGATCCAACTCTGTCCAACCAATTGATCACTGTCAAATCCATAAAACGGTGTGATATTCCACTTCAAATTTTTTGCAGGAAAAGTAGAGTTATACATACTTAATCCGAGCATGATACCATCATAAGAGTTATATCCAATTAATGGACTAAGATAAATGTCTTTTTTGCTTGGAGAATCAAATCCTGTAAATATTCTAATACCAATTCCTGGCCTTGGATATCTATTATTTTCTGGATTGATATCTAAGCTGGTTTGATCTGGATCAAGAATTGCAGATTTAATATTTTTGTATTTTTCGAGTATTAGATCTTGTTGAGAGGGGTTTACATTCTCTCTTTCGGTGGTGCCATCTTCATATGTAATAAGCAGCGGCATCATTATTTCTGACTCCCCTTTATTAGTTATGGTTATTGTGCCACCAGCTACCTTTGAGATACTCGCATCTACTGCATGGCCGGCTAGTATATCATTGTAGCCACTCAGATTGATTTTTGATTCTCTCTCTATATGAGATAGTAGATCTTCATATATTGGATGCTTAAATTTCCATTTGGTATAGAAGCTTCTTAATATGTCACGTACTTTATTAAAGCCCAAAAGTGACTCTGTGTGTGCGATCAAAGTGGATCCTATCTGATATGCATTGAGGCCATAATTAATAGAACTTAACTCTGCGACAGGCGTTGTCAAAGGCTGATGCAAATGTCTACAAATTTGCCCTTCAGTGAAGTGTCTGAGAACTGGCTTATCACTACCCAAAAGAAATGATGGAAGTTTACTATTTTGATAGTTATCACCCTCATGATAGTGGGCAGTATACTTCTGTTCAAGGAACGAAGTAAGCCCTTCATCAAAGTAACTTTCATCTCGCTCATTGGACCCTATAGCAGCATAAAACCATGCGTGTCCTACTTCATGTGCTATGAAATATTCTAAGGCATCCGAAGCCCTTACATTTTTAATTATTTTGATAGAAGGATACTCCATAGCGCCAACTAATCCGCTGTCTTCGCCCTGTACTATAGAGAGAGTAGAATAGGGATAATCACCCATGTAGTCTGCCATGTAGATTAATACTTGCTTGGTATACAGCATTGCTTCTGGCCATAAAGTATCATCAGGTTTTCTGTATATTTTTACATCTACTATTTGATCGTTATTAAGTGTTACTTTTTCTTCTTCTATTATAAAATCTGGAGATGCAAACCAAGCGTAGTCATGTGCATTCTCTAGGCGTGTTTCTTTGTATTGGTAGTCATTATTAGTATATCGCTTAGTCTCATATCCGCTATGGGCTATTGTATTTCCTTTGGGGGCACTGAGGGTTACCTCATAGTTGGCAAATTCGCTATAAAACTCTCCCATTGATAGATATGGAAAAGTATGCCATCCATTGCGGTCATATACCGCAGGCTTAGGATACCAAGCTACCATATTGTATAAGTTATTTGACTTTCCTAATCTTGCGAAGTAGTTTGGTATTTGCAGTTCGTAATAAAATATTAAACATATTTCTTGGCCTGGCGGTACGCCTCCTTTTATTGGTACATACGCGATTTCCTTTTGATCATCCAAATAGATAAGTTGTAATTCGCCCTCTTCGGAGGATAGTGCTACTGTGATTTCTTTATATCCTCCAAGTTCACTGTCGTCAGCAAAGTAATAATCAGTCATCCCCATTTTAAGTGCTTGATCTGCAAATGAGGATGTCTTATTACTAAATGCGTTGGCCCAAAGGTGGAAGTATATACGATCTAATGTGTCAGGTGAGTTGTTGAAGTATTGAATCCCACATTCCGCCTTGATAATATGTGTACTAGTGTCTAGCTGTGCATTGATTTTATATTCTACATGCTGTTGCCAATAATCAGATTGTGCAGAAATAAATAATGAGCACAATAAAAGAATTAATATATATATTGACTTGGTCATCGTAAAGTTTCAATTTTTGAATGATGCGAAGTTAATTTATTTCTATTATCCATAGCACCACAACTATAATGAGACTTACCTTACTTATTTTATTGAGCATGCTATGCTATTTTCTATTCAGATATATCACGATAAGTAGATTCGTACGACTGGTGATACTCTATATAATGGTGAAGAAATACCTAATGTAAAATCTTACTAGAATTCAGTATTGTAGAAAGTAAGATTAAAGAATATTAGATGATTATCGGACAATAATAAACTTGTCTATAGAAATCACTCCACCACCAACTATCGAAATATAGTAGAGGCCTGAAGGTAATTGTTTGATGTTGATTACCTCATCATAGATGGCAGAAGTCAATATCTTACCATGAGTATCTGTAATATTATATCTCTGACCAATATACTTTTCATCGACTCTAATTTCTATTGAAGTCGGATTAGGATAAATTGATAAATTCAGGGAAGATATTTCTTTAACCTCTGTATTGATATCATTATTAGTCATAGGAGAATAGAAATCTAACACTTCAAATTCACCTACGCCGTTCGGTCTTCTGCCAAAACTCACATCTGTATTTTGCGCTCCAAATTCTATATAATCTAATAGAGCAAAATTATTGTCTGTATTATCATAGATTCCTATTTGCTCTCCGCTTTTTTGTAGTTTGAAGTTGGCATGTGTATCGCCTTGGCTACCATCTTCATCTGCCCATATCACGAGATAATCGTCAGGCGGTAATATGATATTTGGTAGCTGCCATTTATTCGGATTCTCAGAGTTGTCAGATAGATAATAGTTTGAGAGTTGAATGTCCACATTGTCAGCATTGTAAAGTTCTATCCAGTCGTCATACTCTCCATTGTTATCGGTTACAGCCATGCTATTACTCGCCATTAATTCATTTATGACAAGATTTGGTGTGGGGAAGAATCCAGTATTAATTTCTGTATTTCCACAACTAGGGAAATTTCTACTTTGATTGCTACTATCCGTCACCTTGATATAATACTGTAAAAATCCAGGAGCGTTAATCGCTATAGTAGCGAAGTAGTGACCATCATCATTAAGTGTCATATTCGATTCGTTCCATTCTGCAGCATCGATTGAGTAGTGGAGTATTACGGATTCTATTCCTAGGTCGTCGATCATATCTGTATAAATTTGAACATCACTTTCAGTGTGAACTATTTTGAGGCTGGTCATAATAGGTATGATGTCGTAATCGTCGAGTTGCTCTAGTGCTTTACTTTTTCTTTTAGTGATAAATGATTTTAGACCATATTTTACATGGGCATCATCAAAGTCATCAAAACTATTGCTGAAGTCTGCAATACTCCAATTATAATCTTCTGCTGCATAAGTATCAGGGATTCGAAATGGGGTAGTCATGCTATTGACATCATCTAATATTGGGTCTAATACGCTATTATTATAGTAGGATTGTATGAGTTGATCAACATAGTAAGTATACTTTGCACGATACTCAGGTAAATTGAGTATTTGCTCGTATAATGGTCTGTCGCTTCCTAGTCTATTTGCGTATTGATAGATGTCGACACTCGCCCAGTCGATCCCAAACCAATCTATACCAAACGTATTATCGGTATCATATGGAAGCCAGTGGAATTTACCAGTATTAAGATCTTCGTATAAGTAGAAATTGTTTTGATTGATAACTCCATCCCAGTTAGAGGTAAGCAT
>JACKZZ010016634.1_pt1 | contig 14918 bp, 5 predicted proteins | sample 8027871 | NCBI WGS metagenome assembly JACKZZ01 (sample SAMN15724774, study PRJNA655200) | protist metagenome | isolation source: fluorescence activated cell sorting (FACS) single amplified genomes of... | place: USA: West Boothbay Harbor, Gulf of Maine | collected 2000-07-19
TGTTACGAGGACTGTAGACTCGTCTTCTTCCATCTATTGCATCATGGACTAATTTTCTTGGTTTTGATAGCTTCAACACATCAAGCTCTAGCTTTTGCGCCCAGCCTACATAAAGGCGTTTGGTTTTTTTACTCTGCAAACACATTCAAAACACATCCATGACGGAGAACAAGAGTAATAGTAGCAGTAGTAGTAGCAGCAGCAGCGGACCAAATGGTGTGTACACGAACCCAATGCACAAAAATCCCAATTGTGATAATATTGATAGTGCTTCAAATACTCAAATAGGGGGCGGTAAGAAAAGAAGACTATCACGTTGGTTTGTCTCAAATCAAAAAACTGTCTATTGGGACCGAGCAAGACTAAATCATTTACACATTACTATATTTTTTTTACTTCTCATTATTTATATACTTCATGTAGTTGGTAGTCCGTTTCTCAAAATTATTAATGATGATACTGCTATAGTAATTATACGTATAGTTCAAATTACATGTTTGCTTGCATCAATTGCATGCTTGATAAAAATGTGCTGTGTAAATGGAAGCATAGTAGCAACCAAAATGATACTTGGGAAACAAAATGTAAGGACATACATCTTCATCTTCTGGGCTTTACGTAGTTTTATTATTGAAATATTAAAAGGTCAATATATTTATTCTTTTATTCATGTATTTCATAGTATAGCAATATACTCCACAGACATATGGTATATGTGCAATCAAAAAACTCTGATACTAAATATGTTGATGTTTCTGACAATAATTACTTATGAATTATTTATATCTATATCACCAATTGCATCTTTAGAACCAGCATGGCAATTTATGAATGTTAAAATAACAGCAAATAGTTTGTCTCGTTCGAATCAATTTAATCTTTTTGTTATTTTTTTTGATGCACTTTTAGTCTTAATATTTGATCCGAAACGATCAAGATATGTGATGATAGTAAAAAAACAAAAGCGTGACACATTTGAAATGTTAATAGAGACAAAGAAAAAAATAGACATACTTGGTGTTACTGTAGTAATTGTGGTTGTAATTGGTACGGCCCTATTCGTACTACACGCCCTTCATTATTATGCCACGCGACTCTTCAACAGTTTATTTGGAATCATTGCAGTATTTGGTTTTGCAGGATTTTGTAAAATAATATACCATTCAAGTCAGAATGCACCAAAAATTGTTTTAAAACTGTTGGTAGAGCGTCGGGTCGTTTTTGTTTTGATTCTATTAGGAATAGGCTTCTATGTAGATTGTGTATTCCGAACTCCTACTGCCGCAAGCATAACGTTTCCACTTATTATGATTTGTTTTATAGCTTTCGATCTTATGGCAGCATATTTTCCTAAACGCGCAGCGAAATTTCTATTGGGAATGATTGTTCTTTTACTTTTTTTCAACATATTCAACCACACATTTTTAATAGACGATTGTGAAGAAGATAAAAGTAAATTAGATTGGGGAATATTTGGTGAAAAAATAAGTTACTGTACAATTAGTAGATTAGTATACCAAACAATGCTTTCATTGTTAATGTCTCCACTTATTGCAACACTTACAGGTCGAACCGATAATTTGTTCTTTTGTAATGCCAATGTCTATAGATCAACAGGTACGATCTACCGTGCAAAAACGAATACATTGTATGTTAACCATATGAGAGGGGAGCAACGTAAAAGCATTAAAGAGCTGGCGCAAAGATTATCATTACGAGAGAGTAACAATAATAGTATGGATAAAGAAGAAAATGAAGAACATGTTTAAACTAAAAACCAACCAAGTTTGTCAAAAAGTATCGTTTATACTCGCTAGTATTGGGTTGTATTAAAAACAATTTGAAGTTACATGAAACTTACCTATCAACTTTGAATTCATAAAAAATAAAGGTAATTTTACAACAACCCCTACAGTAGATATAATACAACTACTGGATAATTGCTATTAAGAGAATACTTGACAAAAATGATGTTAAAATGGACGTATGTTTTTGGATAAATTTTTGCGCCTATTTTATATATTATATTATACGGTTGTTATATTATATTAAAAAAAAAAATAAATATTATAATTATATTAATAGTTCTATGATAAGTCTAATTATCATCGACCGCATCAACTATCGCATCTTCTTCAAATCTACATATTATCATTAAAATATTACGCCAACGTCCTCCCAACATTGACCAGCACAACGATAAAAGCAATTACACATTGATTCATACACCCTGGTTTAGAACAAAACGAATATACCCATATCGTAAAGTAACCACCACAGTAATATAAAATTGATAAATGGGACAAAAAAGTACAACTCAAAAACGTTTTCATACTGGAAAAGCCACAGGTGTTATGACACTTACGAATAAGAAAATGGAAAAAATTCCTAAAGAAATATTTACAATGGAAACTTTACGTGTACTTGACATTTCTAATAATAAGTTAAAATCACTTCCGCATGAAATGTGCATATTAAAAAATTTAAAAACTTTGAAGTTGAATGATAATTTACTAGTTTCAACGAATGATATTTTGACAAAACTAGTGAAACTCGAAACGTTAAATCTTGAAAATAATCGTCTAGAAAATATGCCAAAACTTCCTGATAAAATCATGAAATTGAACGTATCAAATAATCGATTGGTAGCTTTAGACAATATTTCAAATCTTAAAAAGTTGAAAAGTATGGATTTATCAAAAAATCAAATTGTTACTGTTGGGCCTGGATTTGAAAATTTATTATGTGTTCGAACGATTGATCTCTCCAACAATGCACTCGTTCGGATAATGTCGAATGTAGGAAAATTGAAGAAACTGTCGGAGCTTATTGTATCAAACAATAGGTTGGAATCCCTTCCTGAAGAGCTTGGGCTATGCAATGAATTACAAATTTTACTGGCTGACTATAATCAATTGACGACTGTGCCTAGTAGTATTTTATCAAGTGAATCCCTGTCGCGATTACGTTTAGAAGGGAATAAATTGTCGAAAAAATATTTTTTAGGTTTAACAGGAGTAGATATTTTTATGAAGAAGAGGAATGCCAGACTCGAACGTCAATTAGCTGGTGGTATGCATGAAACAGATCGAAGTATATGTGGTTTAGATTAAGTAAAAGATATATATTGCCGAAATTAATGCACGTCTATATACTATATATAATACTAGAGTGTAAAGAAATATTTTAATATTTTTTTTATCTCATAGCCCAGGGATAGTAAAATTTAGCAGTGGTAAATAGGCACCATTAGAAGTGTAGTGTAAATCATTTTATATTTTTATAAAGTGGCCTGTGATTTCTTGTGAATTCTCTTTTGCCGCGCTTTTGAATACTTTGCTTTTACTCTGGTTGCTATATTGTCGGAATCTGACGGGGATTCACAATCGTTTGGAGGTATGATTATTGAGGTTTATTGAATTTATGTCAATTGATTGTGATTCATTGACATCGCTATTATTGTCTACTTTATTTGTGTCTTGGTCAGAAACATGAGTTGAAGTTAGGGACGGCGTCGTTCGTGATTTCCTGTTGCGCTATTGTTATATCTTATATATCTTTTATACGCGTATAAAATTTCATTTATAATTTAATGAGTAAGAATTAATTATATATTTATATAATATATCTTGTGAAGATTTTGGGCAAACTACTGTAAACTCAATATAACACACAGGTATACACAAACAATTACGCGTGCTTGTTTTATTAAAAACCGAGTTCTAAATTTTCTATTTTAAGGTTTTTGTCGTTGCTTCTAGTTTTATGCAGAGGAGTATGAAATCTTATAGCTTCGTTCGGAGTTTTGGTCCATTCCAACGCTAAATTTGTTGTGACGTCAGTGTAATCTTCATTCTCAATGCTATACTCGCGTTCTTTAAAATCTAAAAATTTGGTTTTCTTGGGCACAGAAACTAAACGCATATCAATTTGTGGTTTCAAAGATCGACTGTGAAACATTTTCAACGGTTCGTTTATACCCATTTGTTTTAATTCTTTTCTATGTCGTTCTAATCTCATTTCATTCCTCGTAAATTCTGGATCATTATTTCGCTCAGCTTGACTGGCAATAATCCCATGTAATTTCCTATACGCAGCTTTCCATTTTACAATATAGGAATGTCTGTAATACCATGCTCTTAATTTATTATTAATTTCAGTATCGGAATATTTATTCGTTAACTTGTCACTTATGCTTGCTCTATTTTTTATATACCTTGAATCTGCCCATCGAACGGGTGGAGATGAATGTCTTTTTTGGCCATCAGTGTGCATTACATCAACTGGATTGCCCCTACTGTCTCCGCGTGAAGATTGGCGTAATATTGATTTCGTAGGAGAACTCGTTCTGTGTCGTGACATCGGTGACCATCTCATAGCAGATTCCACTCCTGTCATGTTAATTTCTTTGCTCAAATCCATATGAAAATTAGGGTCAATTAATTTGGTTGTTGTTCCGGGGCGAGGTTTTCCGTCGGCAGATCGAGTCACGGTTTTGCCACCTTGGGATGACCCTTGACGCGTTTTTAATCGATCTGAAAAGACAGAAGTTACAATCCATTCAACTTTCCAATTTAATTCATAATAACGGCGATAAAGATAATACAAAAACACGAAAACAATTAAAAACGAATTTAATGAGATGAAAATTATATCTATAATCTCCTTTGACATTGTCTGAAAGTCGTTGCGGATCAACATGAACAATAAAATTAGATCAATTGCCATAATTAGTGAAGATATGATTTGTGTAATGTAAACATCATAGCGACTGTGTTTATACGGGTTTACAATCACAATGAATAAAGCGAAAGTTATATGCCCAGCAGCTATTACGAAAAGTATAGCTTCGTTATTTCTTGCCCATACGACAAGTGCAACGCTCACAAATGTTCGTCTCCACAGTTCTAGAAATTCTGATCCTAGGCGATAGCGTAAGGTTCGGTAATGTTCATAAATAAAACCAAACGACAAGCGTGTTGCATTTGAATTTAACGATCTACGTGTTTTGCATAATATTATTATACCAATAAGTGGGAAACATATTCCATACAATGCTCCTCCGACCGCGCCAAAGACTGTAGATAAGGTGTATGTTGGATTAGCTTTGTGTGTACATTCCGTTCCCAAAAAGATATTGTACTGTATGCTTAGCCCTTCATCGTTTATAATAACATTTTCGCATATAAATGGCCGTACACCGTTGATAATGAAAGATGGATACATGATGTAAATTAACCATGTTAAAAATTTAAACAGTCGCCGCCTCATCATTTCTAGTATCTCCTCAGGCCAAATTCTATCCTGTATGCCAAGGCATCCTGGTTCAGCCTCTTCAAAATAATCATTTGTCAACACCCAGGCGCGCCATAATATAATTACAGAGATCCAATAACAAACAAATGCAAGAAAAAAACAAAATATAGGGAAAATTGTAAGGAATATGTGTCGATGCTCTGGTAGTATTTTAAATCCGCAAGCAAATGATTCTAATGCTACAAGTATGTTTCCATCAAGTAAACAGGACATGATGCTCAGAAAGTTTTCCATCATTTCTGGCCAAAATAAACGTCTATATGTAGTTATAAATGTTGCCAAAACACTGCAGTGACCCACTACAATTAAAAATGGAGAATATGTTAAAAATCCTGATATTGGATCTGGCATGGATTGCCATTTTATCCATCGTTCCTCCCGTTGATAGTGATATGTATCTCTAAGAAATACTAAAACACTAAATGACACTGGCAATACAATTATAACGAATGATACAACAATAATCCATATCAACGGCCAATCGATTTTGCCTATCTCAGGTATTTCACACTCTATACATTTACCATTGTAACTTAGGATATACCAATACGTTTGATTCACAATACAATTTCCACATAGAAATCCATTGTAGCCTTCCAGACATTGGTTATCACCAACAAAATTTCCTCCTATACATGCTTCATAAACTGGACATTTATAGTAACTAACTTTATGCATTGGACCAACACCATAAAAATAGCCTGGTATTGCTTCCAGTTCTTCCGCTTTCGTACCTTTGCTTGCACAATCCATTCCTTCAACACAATTGTTACACGTACCACTAACACTATCAAAATAGAACCCAGGCATACATTCGGCTACACCATCATTGCATGATGCACCGTTTGGACATGGCAAACAATCAGGGGGGAATCCAATAGACTTTAGACAAACGCAATGTTGATGGCGAAAGACTCTTGGCATTACAATTAGATTTGTTTTTGCTGCATTATTATAAAATAAATCAGAACATTCATATTGAATCAAGTTGCTCAAGGTAAACACAAGTTTGCTAGCGTTTGATAATCTTAATATACTTGAAGAACTTTTAACCAAAGATGATGGTCCAGATATTTTTGAAATACCGTCTAATTGAATAGTTTCTAAAAATATTGAACTTGGTTTTAATGTTGAAGGAAGGTTTCCTTGCAAATTTACATTATAACTGATATCAATTTGCTTCAAATTTGGTAATTTAAATAGATGCCCAAACGGTATATCGCCAACAAATTCATTGTTATTTAGTTTCAATATTTCTATATTGTTACGGGATGGGTTTTTATTGTAAGAAATAGGCCCACCAAAATCAATTATTTTAGCTGATAACTTGTTAAATGAAATATCTAGGTGAACCAATTCATTTAAAATTGCTAGAGGTCTAATTGACCCGTAAAAATTATTATTTGATAAGGATAATGATGTCACAACATTTAAATTTGAAAAGGCTGCCAATGTTCCTTTAAAATTGCATGAATCTAATCTTAAACTAACTAATTGCTTTCCCAACCTATTGAAATAATTTATAGAAATATTTTTCTCATCATTTGCATTAAAATTATTGTATGAACAATCCAATTTTTCTAGTTGGCTAAAACTACTTGCTGGATAACATGGTTCCTTTGCCATTTTATTATTCGATACATCTAAGTTGATAATACTTGTGAAGTTATCGAAATTCTCAATTGATGTAATTTTATTATGTGCTAAATTCAATATATTTATATACGAATTTCCAGCATTAGCATTACTACATTTCGGAATCTCATTAATTATGTTGTTTGACAGATCAATATTTGGAATGGTCGAAGCACACATTGAAACGTCAATCTTTTCAAATTTATTATACGACAAATCAAGTTTTCGTAAATACGGCATATACCAAAATATTTGTTTCATCGTATTTAAATTTGTCGCGTTTTCTCTACTACTAATAATATTATTATTTATTACTAAATTGTTCTTATCTAAATGATGTTGTCCCAAATTATTGTTTTTTAGGTATAATGATGTTAAATTTAATGTATGAAAACTATTTGATAAATTTGATAATTTATTTGACGTTAAATCAATTAATGATAGCTTTGGAAATGAATCATAATGAAAACATGAAGGAATTGATCCATAACAATTGTCGTTTAAAAATAATATTCTCAATTGATCCAATGTACATAGGGACGGTGATATCATTCTATTTGTTTTGTTTGTATATGGCAAAACACCACTTAATTTTAATACTTCTAAGTTTGGTGCTTTGGATATGATCGTTTCAATGGTATTCTCTGTGATGCCACTTGCTAAAGTGATATCCAATACCTTCAAAAGTTTAAGAGTTTGACCTGCAAAATCAAGTTTCTTGCAAATTAGTTTATTGGAATTTAAATTTATTTGACTAACTCTATAATACCATCCAGAGCGTAGAAAGTCAGTCGACAATGCTAAATCGCAAGAAATGCCAGGGTAGTGTTCACTGTATATACATGGATCTAAATTTAAATTACCCCATGTTTCTCTCCAATTGTTGCCATCGCAATCTTGAAAAATACTTCGTAATGCAATTTTATCTTCGAGCCACGTGATATATGGTGTTTGTGATCTTATACTACATATTAAACATTGAAGCACGCTAGAAATAAAAAGTGCAATGCGCAGAATCGTAATCGCCATTAATCAACGGACAGTATATGCAGATGTATATTATTTATGTGATTAGGATTATGTTGAATGATGAAGATTGGTGTGAAGCAATATGTAAGAAGGTGTGTGCATATATCTGCTGTGTCTGTTGCTTTAATAATTTAAATATAACGATTATTATATATTATTATTAATTATTATAACGACTACTCGACCGTTTTATTATTATTATAAATTAATTAATTAATTTTTATAGGCCCAAAAATAAGTATAAATATTTGTACAATAATATTTACTATTATGGGCCATTATTATTATAAGTATGGGCATTCTTCTATAGTTAATTGTTATATCTATATGTTGTATGTAATACTTAAAAGGGCTAAAAATTAGACATTAAATTCTCAGATACCTCATTCATTGCTGAAATATATTTAAGGGATTATCTTTGTATTGGATTTCTTTAACATCCCATGCTATTACCAGTTACTGGCAAAGCTTGTCCTCAGTACTACATACAGTAGCTAGAAGGAGGAAGGAATGGCTTCTATTAATATTAATTAATACGATAGAGAGAACGACAAGACTTGAATTACCATTCACTTCCCAGGATCCTGTCACAATTTTAAACGATACACTATGTATTATAAAATAGCATCTATATTATAAGCATTGTGTTATAAACTACCACCAGTGCGATCTCTTGTATTGTCCTATTATAACACTGTGTAGTTATAGTAGACTCCTCCCTTGCCAGTCACATCTAATACTGTGTAGTTATTTATAGTAGACTCCTCCCCTACTCCTCACTTTTACGTGTCCAGATTTGTTTGGTTGATTTGTAATTTGTAACACAGTCAAATGAACTTTAACTGAGTTACGTAAGGCTAGCATGACCTACAACTGGTTTTATTTGGATCTTGTTGTACTATTATTATTAATACGTATGTAACATTAATAATAATATGAATTTTTATGGTCACCATCCACCACTAATAAGATGGACATAGCATAGAAATACCATTGATACAAGCTCTAACTACCTCAAATATTTAAATATTGAAGGCGTCAAAATGAGAAGCCTATGCTGTACTGCATAAGTCGTTATATAGTGTGCTCTGTCATACTACTAACTAGCAATTAGAACAGATCTATTATAATATGAAGAAGGATATATATATTATAATGTGTTAAAATGAATAAATAAAAACACCGTGACATTATTAATTGTTGTTAGGTACATTTTTTTACATTATTATTACACATGTTATTATTAGTTTTATATTTTAGTTTGAGACACACGACACGTGAGTCCACGAGCATCTTCACACAACCTGATGTATACTCATACATTTATACATATATACCTATATGAAAAAGAAACAAGGTCGCTTTTAAGAAAAATAAAAACAAGTATTACAACAAGTACATATAATAATGGGTGGTTTATTTGCAAAAATCTTTGATAACTGGGGTAAAAAAGAAAGACGTATTTTGATGGTTGGTTTGGACGCTGCTGGTAAAACAACTATTCTTTACAAACTAAAGCTTGGTGAAGTTGTTACAACAATCCCAACTATTGGATTCAACGTTGAACAAGTTGATTACAAAAACATTTCTTTCACAGTTTGGGACGTAGGTGGTCAGGATAAAATTCGTCCATTATGGCGCCATTACTACCAAAACACGGAAGGTCTTATTTTCGTTGTTGATAGTAACGATAAAGATCGTATTGATGCAGCACGCGAGGAACTGCAAAAAATGCTTCAAGAAGATGAACTGAAAGATTCCGTTGTTCTTGTATTTGCAAACAAACAGGATCTTCCAAATGCTATGAGCGCTCCAGAAGTAACAGAAATGTTGGGTTTACATAACCTTCGTATGCGTAAGTGGTTCATTCAAGCAGCATGTGCTACCACTGGTGATGGTTTGTACGAAGGTTTGGAATGGTTGAAAGATACTTTAAATAAGGGCTCGTGAACTTCATGATGTGGAACTGCTGTCTAATATTTATTCTTACTACAAAAATGGAAATATGGATAGATTTTTTTAAGTTTTTAAACACATTTTGATGTGTTAATGCTATTACAATCGATACGATCGCCATATGGACTAAGAGAGAAAAGTTTTTTTGTCTGTTTGCACTTAATTATGAAAGCATCATTTGGAAGGGGGAAAATGCATGTAAAAAATTTTACTGAAGTAGCGAAGTGAAAAAAGAAATTTCAGGGGAAGTAGTAAATATATTTTTAATATAGCTTGCAAATAAATAGTTTTACAAAATTATACGAATCGTATATATATAATATATATATATAATATATAATCTGCAATGTTTACGTAACTTACATCATATTCGGGGATTATTGCGGGAAATACAATTTGTGTACCGAGCAAATTACTGTCATAAAACTGATAAAACTCTTCTTTTTATACATATCAAATTACTATGTGATTATAATATGATAATAAATATATCATATTCATCATTTTAAATAATACATAATTACATAATAGCACTATACAGTATATTTATTATTGAAAAGTATTATTATTATTTCTTACATATAAAATTTATATGGTAGGTAGTAAGATATATATATTATTATTATATTAATGCACTACTATTGATAAAATATTGTAACTTTTGTTATGGGATAAATAGTGTAAAAATGTTTTGTGCACGGATGATATTAAAGAATAGGCGTTTTTTGAGTTAGTTATTATTGCTTCAAATTATTAGTTGTGTTACACGTTAATCAATCTAAGAAAAAGAATTTACTTTCTTTATCATTCAATTTCTCCAGTGTAATAATGCTAATGCATAGCTAATAATTTTAATAATCAATTTAAATTAAAACTTCCACTTCGCTTGATAGGGAAGAAGTTACTATATATGAAGTAAGTAGTTACATGCAAACGTAGTACTAGTAGTGCACAAGTAAGTTCTTCGTCTCAGTGCTGTGCTATTATATTTTTAATTAAGACAACTACCCCAGCATAGCTCATGGTATATACGCTTCGCTCCACAGTGCTAAGTTTATATATGCTCAGGTACCTTGAGTAAGCTCATAGCTCACAGCACACGATAATACTACACATTAGCCCTAGCTAGTACACTACACTATGTAGCTAGCCAACCTACTAATAAGGCATTTGTCTTCGAAGTTGTGTATTTGAATGGCGTAATATAGCCGCCGTCTTCAGTCGTCTCGATCGAAGGCCTGATCCCCATCAACACAGCACAACAACTGGAAGAATACCCTGCGGTATACTCTTTTTGATAGGGAAATGAACTCGAAAAAGAAAACCAAGGCGACGCTTCTTTCAATGTTTAAAAAGGGGGGGCAAAGCCACAGCACGGTAGTAGAGCTTTTAGACAAGCACAGCATTACTAGCGACTATTACTTGTACATGGACTATTTATTAATATACTACAGTATTGTTAATAATTTACATAAATTATAATGGAAGTACACATGAGAATAGAATAGAATGTATTGTGTTTTACATTATTATTATGCATAGATAATATTAGTAGTAGTTGTATATATATATATATACGTACGTATGTTGATCAGCTGGTTGTGAATGCGACATAAACTCGGTGTGTTTACTTTTTACGATAAAGATATATACTTAATAGAATTGTTTCTATAAAATATAGCAATTAAACTACGTACAGAAGATATACTGATTTGTGTGTGAAAATAATATGAAAAGCTATATTTACGCGTGTCTATTTTTAAGCATTGTTTTCAACGCAGTTAATTGTAGTCAAGAGCTAAATGGTACAAATGCAACAACCAATATTGCTGTTCCAATAGTCCAACTCCCATACCCAGTATTTCCGCAGCTTGATCAGAAACAACTTGATCTAGAGAAAAAAATAGCACTTATCCGAGACGGCTTAAAAGAAATTGCAAGAGCAAGAATTGCTGTGACTCATACCTTTACTAATGATATGGAAAATGCTAATACTTTGTACGAAGAAAAACTCAGCAAGGTCAGGAAAGAATTTAGTGGGATTAAACACAAAATGGATAAAGCTCGCTCTACCGAAAAAATTCAGAAAACAATCCAAAGTATCAAAGATATAAAAACACAAATTGAAGGCTCAAAAGCTAAATTAAAGCTGACCGTGGAAAACGTGAAAAATGTTACTGCTCAAAGTAGTAAAGGTAAAAAACTATGCCAAGACTTAGCAGTTACAGCTCCGTATGATAACCAATACCCTCACGCGATTTTAAACCAAGAGAAAAATCTAATTCAAAGCATGCGTGCCTACTTGACAAAGTTGCATTATGGTAAGCATACACACGATGCCTTAAAAAACGAGGCAGGGGATCTGCCATTATCACTTATTGAAGTTATAAATAACGTAACTAAAAAGATTGCAATAAATACTCATTATGCTGGATTGGCTGCAAACGATAAAAATAAAATTATGGAAGATGAAGTGCTAAAAGAAATGGGTCTTGTACGTGACGATTTAGTTTATTCGGATCAAGAGAAATTAAACCAGAAAATTGATGTCAGTGAACCTATCAGGCGAGGCGTCCTTCATAAAAAGGTAATAGATGCACTTGATCGTGCAGAATCATTAGCGCAAAAAACGGCACCATACTACACGTTAAAGGAAGATCAAAAGATCATAGATCGTTGTTTTAAAAAATGGGGCCATCTCGTACAAATTGCAAAAAGTAAGAATGCAGAAGCAACTAGTGAATTAGATGAAAATGAGGATACTCTAGCTGCATTAATCTTAGATCTGAAAGATTTGAGAACAGCACGTGAGAAAGCAACGGAAGTTGCATTATTATTGCCAGCGTACCACAATGGTTTATGGAAATCTGGTAGTGAAAGCCAAGCAATATCTAATGCGTACAATTTTGTTGTAAAACAAATTAGATGGGGTCAAAAAAGTTCGTTGGATATTTTGCGTCGAGAGGAAATTATTTTGCACAAAAAAATGAAAAAGTATGTAAGGGCATTAGATGGTGATGCGGGGGTTGCAGAAACATGTGTAACATCAAAATATCCACTAGGTGGTAAAGTTGGTGGTTCTACAGACCCAGAAAAAGATTGGAATATAGAATGTGAAGATGGTTTAACACTGAAATCATTGTGGGTACCAACAGGCGGTGAACGCAGTTTAGAGGATATGAAATGTTGTAAAATGCCAACCGCCGGTTACGTCAATGCATTTAAATGCAGTGCAGAAAAAATAGAGGAAGATCATACTGACGCATTTTGCTCATCTGGTGTTGTTGTTGGATTACATGCTGAAAAAAGATCACGTGCACCTGATGCCATTAAATGTTGCAATATCATTGGAAGCACTGTTAATGAAGATAAATGCCATCGCATAGTAATTGGTGGCGAAGAAGCTAGTGGCGGTCCAACAAAATCGGTAGATGTATGGAAGGGTGAATGTCTTCATAATACAATTATGACAGGTTTTTATTTAAATGAGGATAAGGACATAATAGGTGCAAAATGTTGCGAAACTATTGAGCAGGTGTAAAACAAAAATCTGGCATATTTTAAATAATATTAAAAAATAATATAAAAAAATTTTAGTTTTTTATAATTAAAATATAATTAATTCTTACTCACATTAAATTATAAATAAAATTTTTAAAAATTATAAAAGATATATAAGATATAATGTATATATGTGTGCATGAATGTAAAATTTTCATCGACTAGACTCACATCTAGGGTGAATTTACTGCCTTTGAAGTGTGAATTAATATTCAATTGAAAGTGATTCAGAGGGAGACAAAATGTCTAAATTTCGAGTCTGGGTTTTGCGTTTTTTACAGGTCTGGTTGTAAATGTTATTTCTTCTTCGTGTATTTGATTCCTGTGATTTCTTGTGAATTCTCTTTTGCCGCGCTTTTGAATACTTTGCTTTTACTCTGGTTGCTATATTGTCGGAATCTGACGGGGATTCACAATCGTTAGAGGTATGATTATTGAGGTTTATTGAATTTATGTCAATTGATTGTGATTCATTGACATCGCTATTATTATCTACTTTATTTGTGTCTTATAAGTTAAAATTTAATTTTTATATTTCTGATCTTTTACGGGTCCATATATATATATATAAAACTTATATAATTAAAAAGGTACACACCACACATTTAATAAAATTTTTAAATAATAAAAGTTTACGCAATTAATAAGTTTTATTTTTAATTTATCTCATACATTTCTCATAAGCTTATTTTATATAATATTTAATGAGTATGATAGAATTAATTATATATAGCAGAGAAAAATTCACGACAAATCACAACATTTTACAGCTCGGAATCGAGATACCACGTCTTCTTCTGAGTCACTTTCATATGAATATTGACCCCAGGGGTACAAGTTTACTATGAACGTAAATCTAGTCGAAGTAGATAATAGTATATGAATATCATGTACAGGGTATAAGATTTTATTTAAATTAAAATGAGTAAGAGCATATTATATATTAACACGCTTATATATTTGTATCATATCTTACACTCAATTAATTTCAAATAAAATTTTATATATATGATAGAGATGTAAGTCTATTCGGAGTAGATTTTTTACATTTTCTATCCTTCAAATAGTATACGAGATGCATATTAATCACAGATACAAAATTTTATTTAAATTAATGAGTATGAACATTTAATATATATGATTTTTATATATACGCGCGCATAATATATTATTATTATTATATTTTATACTTGTCGGGTGTGTATGATATCATGTGCTACAAAACGTATATTTTATATCTTCTTACTCGAAAAATATTTTTTATACGTATAATATACACACATATTGTTACCAATGGTATATTAAATACCAATATATTGTTTTTAGTAACATATACGTATAAAACTGTGTCTTAAAAATGTAAAAAAATATTTTTAAAAAAAATATTTTAGAGATTAAAATATAAAAAATAATATTACCAG
>JACKZZ010002555.1_pt1 | contig 14916 bp, 12 predicted proteins | sample 8027871 | NCBI WGS metagenome assembly JACKZZ01 (sample SAMN15724774, study PRJNA655200) | protist metagenome | isolation source: fluorescence activated cell sorting (FACS) single amplified genomes of... | place: USA: West Boothbay Harbor, Gulf of Maine | collected 2000-07-19
GTCACAGATAACTGTCCAGTACCATCAGTATCAGCCTTACGGAATGCATTCACAAGTGATGTATTTGTATTAGTTAACTTAGATGACATTTGACATAAAAGCTCACGATCTGAGAGTGCTTCATGTGCAAGAGAGCTGTGTGTGTATGTAAGTGTAAATGTAAATGTAAATGTAAGGCGAGTTAGATCAACGTGGGCCAAGTAAAGTCAATAAAGAAGTTGGTGTGTCACACGAAGACGATCACGAACTCGAACATGAAGGAATGCACTGTATCCTTATACTTATCCTTATACTTATACTTACCTACAAGCTAAAGCAAGAGCTTCTCTAGCTCTAACTCTAGCATTGGCTAAAAATCGTTGTTTTGAACGATCCAATGCAGATGATGCTGAATATCTATCAGCACGTTCCCAAGGTGCTGGTGCAAATAATTTCCCATTTGAACCTGTTGGTAACATTAATCCTGCAATTAAATTATCAAAATTATGATAATCAATTGTTATGCTTTCTGCTTCATTGATATTTTTGCCTATGAGTGAATGTGTGTGAGTATGTGTGAGTGTGTGTGAGTCTTGATGTGAGTAGAAGAACAAAAGAAAAAAAGAAAAAAAGATACATACATATACACATATACATATGATAACAAAACAAAAACAAAAACAAAAACAAAAATTAAAATTAACATACTTATACTTATACTTATACTTATACTTATACTTACTATTCCATACAAAAGCATGTTTACCACGATTTTTTGTATTGTTTGCTATTAATTCTAATATTGAATATAATTGTTTTATATTTATTGATAAACCATGTATTGTAAACCAATTAATAATTTCTATTATATTAATAGAACCAGAACGATTTGTATCCATATCTAGAAATAGTCGATATTCGGTAGCAACACCTACATGTACATATAAAGTATAATAAAAAAAAGAAGAAGATAAAAAAAAAGAAAAGTGAAAGTGGAAAAGTCAGAGTTAAGTAATTCGAGACAAAAACAATAGACTCACAAACCTTCAAACACATACAAATACAGATACACGCATACGCATACACAATACATACCTGATGTTCTAGTTCTTAATTTCCTTTGTATAGCATGCAATAAATTTGATATTGGAGTATTTGATGGAGCACTAATAACGCGACTATGTAAATCATCACGTCCTTTTTCAGCATTATTTTTTGATATTTCATATCTTTCATAGTCTTTTTGTTGTCTTGATGGTTCCTGTTCATTAAGTGATAAAAATGCAGTTTGTTCACATGAATATATAAAATTTTCAATTATTAATGATCCAGGTGAATTACCTTGAAATGCAGATGCCAACCCTTTACATTCATCTGAAGTTAAAGTGACTTCAGGAAGTTCACGTTGTAATAGTTTTAAAAATTCTTTACCATCATTTAAAATTATTTCACCATCTCCTTCTAAGTCCAATTCTAGTGCAGCATCTCTCAAGGAATCACCAAGAGCAAACACTGCCTTTATTAAAAAATCATGCATTCTAATTGACATCGCGAAATTATCTGATTACCAATAAATTAATACTTATACAAAACTATGCAAAAATAACGACTTTAAATGCAATAGTAAAGCAAAAGAGTGAGAATTATGGGCGTAGAAAAGTTTAATAAAAGGGGAACCTTCAGGAAAACTATGGAAAGGTTTTTATAGCTCTTTTTCTTTTGTTATTGTTTGCAAGAAAAACCCTCTTAGAGGAAAAATCTCAGTTATCAAGGCTATATAATGCGAGAATTTGTGTTGCTCACACATGACACGATAAGTGTTTTTTTTTTGATTTTATTTTACAGTAGAAGAACATTTGCAATGCAACATATGAACTAGAAGTCGCCTGATAAAATCAACCAACAACAGTTGAATAAATTCTAAAAAAATCTAAACTAAAATTCTTTATCCTTTTGCGCTTCAGCTTGCGCCTCAGATATCCATTTTCTAATATATAATTTTTCTTCTTCTCTTATATCAATAACACTTTTTGGATCATTATTTGTTTGCCAAAATAAATCTAAATGATGTCCCCCTTGTTTAATAGTACGACTTATAACGTCATTCTCATTCTCATTGTCCTTAGATGAAGGTGAGATACCGGCAGGACCCCAAGGATCCAAATCACCATTTGTATAATATATATTACTTGCTTTCTTTACTAATCCATATTTACCACCATAAAGTGTATTTAACCACATACTATTATAATCTAAATTCTTATTATTACTATTAGGTACACCATACATACCAAGTTGGTCAAAACTATTACAATACAGTAATTGTTTTTTAATAATACTATCTTTATTATAATTTTTACTATTAACATTTGGTGGCCAATACAAATCATTACCAATCCCATGTATAGCTGTATTGATTAAATTCATTCCTTCATTACATACTAAACTACCCCATGATATACTTACATCAATATCTTCTTTTGTAGCTGTACATACAGTATTAGCGTTAGTATTAGTGTTAGTATTAGTATTAGTATCAGTATCAGTATCAGTATTAGTATTAGTATTAGCTATTTTTTTGTTCCTAAAAATTGTTTCCATAGATTTTGATACTCTATGTAAAGGACTTTTACTACTGACACCTACACCTACACCTACACCTACACCTGTATGAACTTTTGAACTCAAATTAGGGGCTGGTGCTTGTCCTGCCCAATCAATGCAATTTGGTCCATCACCAGTAACATTATACCAGACCTTTGAGTATGAGAACGACAATGAGTGGGTGAGTGAGTGAGTGAGTGAGTGAGTGAGTGAGTGAGTGAGTGAGTGAGTGAGTGAGGAGTGTGTGTTATGTGAAATTTGTGACAGTCGAAAAAAGTTAGTAAGAAAGTCATATCATAATATGACATATCATGATATAGAACTAAGTAGGAACAACAGTAGTAAGTACAAGGTACAACACACAGTACAACGGTACATACCTGTATGGATTGTGCTACATCATGCAATAAATCCAATGAACGTGTTTTTAATAGTATATCTTCAGTATAGTTATTATTAGTTGTTTTGTCCCAATTGACATCAATTTTCACCTCATTATCATTATCATTATCATTATCATTGTCCTTAGCTTTGACAGAGACAGTAAATTCAACATCAGTATTACTAGTATTAATCTTATTTTCAATTTTTATATTATAATTATCATTACCAATATCATTACACATAACATTCATAGCCCATGCTGGTAATGGTGAATGACTTGATGTTAATGCGTATGTAATATAATCTGTTTCAAATGGATATGAACCTTCTGCTAAATCAAATAATGGTGATTGTAAATATTCTAATAAAATATATATATCATTATCATTATTATTTGATAAAGGTGTACATAAATTCATATGTTTACTTAATAGTTGTTTCCCCCAATTATATTTATTGATGTCATATAATAATACATATGATTTTTTTAAATTTTCACTACAATATTTACTACTACCAGCTTCATTAGATGTTGCATATGTAACTGGTCTACTACTAGCATCTAATTGACAATTGTCCATAGGGAAACCTAATACAGGAGCACTAGCACTAATTGAGCCTGTTATTAATGAAGGATATTTTATACGCATCCAACTTGATAACATACCACCATATGATCCACCGAAAGCAATAATTGGAACATTACCAACACCCCATTTACCGGTATTATCATTTTTGATTGTGTTCAAAAACAAAGCATAATCAGCTAAAGCTTCTGAGGAGGTTAAATATGCCATACAATTTTCTACTCCATTAATTTCTGGAATTGATTCACCAAAATAACGATGTTCAGCAAATATAATTAAAGCATTTAACTCTTTTGCTAAGTCCCACATAAGACCTGTGTTATCAACATATTCATTCACTGGTGATTCATTACCAGTATAGAACAACACTGGTAAATTACTGTTTGGTTTCCAGTATTCTTTATTTATACATATACGTTGTTGAAATGTCTTTCCAATAACACCTGGAGTGAAATGACTTAGAGGTTGTTCAAATGTGATCCATTCACAATCTGCGCTGGATTTCTTTTGCTGAATAGCAGCAGCATTGATCACGCCAACAAAGCATATAATACAAACAAACTGAAACAACATCGGAAACAATCGCCAATTGTGTCTTACTGAAAACCCTATTTTCTTGTTGAAATTATTATTAACTCTTATCAAACTCGTAGACGCCTTGAATGACTGACAAATGGTGGGAATTGCAAGTGGGACAAAAACTTTCACTTTCTTTTCTTTGATTCATTCTTGGCACTGTTCAGGTTCCGAATCCATTTTTAGCATTTTGATTTCTAAGGGCGAGGGTCACTAAAATAGTCACTAAAATAGTATTTACTCGGCAGCGCAAAGTCATTTGTCTTTTGAAAAGATGCAAGTTTTGCATGAAGTCAAAGAATGCGAGTTCGGTTTGGGTTTATTTAGTAAACAATACATCAATAAGGGAGATGTTGTTTGGAAAGCTTCAGTGGGTGAAAATGTTCTATTATTTTCAGAACAAGACTTTAATGATTTTCATCTTACAAGTACACCTGAAGAGTATGAACGTTTGTTAGAAATAGCTTACAGTGATTCAAGTCTCATCAAAAATGGTATTGTTATCCCTAAAGATGAATGTCAATATACTAATCATTCAAATACGCCCAACTGTGGTTCATATAATTGTCATCACCACGTTAATGCCAGTGGTCATAATGATAATGATCCAAAATTTTGGGCACATTCATATGCTTTACGTGATATTGATATTAATGAAGAGCTAACTGAAGATTATACTCATTATCATATACCAAATTGGTTCATAAAAGTGTTGACAAATGAAAATAAATTACCAAACTATTATGATGTTTGCATGTAGTGTGTGTGTGGTGTGTGTGTGTGTGTGTGTGTGTATATATATATATATATGTGTGTGTGTGTGTGTGTGTGTGTATGTTATCAACTTAGGAACAAGGTTTACATTTTAAAACAGTGGCTTACAATTAATCGTCTCCCCCCCTTCTCCTTCTCCTTCTCTTTCTCCTTCTCTTTCTCCTTCTCCTTCTCTTTCTCCTTCTCCTTCTCTTTCTCCTTCTGCAATCTTTGTCTGTCTCATTTCTAGTCTTTCTTGTTTCTAGTCTTTCTTGTTTCTAGTCTTTCTTGTTTCCACTACCAGGGGTGCCAGCACCTTGACTTGCACATGTACGAGCAGCAACAGCAGCAGTAGTAGTAGTAGTAGTGGTAGTAGCGTGAGTAGTAGCATAGCTATTCTTATTTCTTGTTCTCGCTTTCTTTTTCTTTCCACTACCACCAGATGCAGTAGTTGCTGATGCTGCTGATGCTGCTGATGCTGCTGATGCTGCTGATGTGACTGGTGTAGACACAGGTGTCTGTGCTTGTGTGCATGGCTGTGTATGTGTATGTGTATGTGTATTTATCTGTGCAGGTACATATGGTTGTACTCGTACTTGTACTTGTACTTGTGACTGTTGTGGTCTTATACTAACACTATTTAATGTCACAATTTTTGCAATTTTACCACTTGGTAGGTAATCATCCTCACCTAAAAGGATTAGTTCCTGTATACGAGCCCAACGTTTCAATAAGAATTCTTCATAGTTATCAATATCAATATCAATATCAATATCATTATCACTACTTACATTAACTGGTTGTGGTTCTGGATTTAGGTTTGAGTCACTTGGAGGTACAATTACACTCATCGTACTTGACATTTTTACTGGTACTGGTACTGGTACTGGTACTGGCATCGGTGCTTGTGCTGTCACTGAAACAAACTTTGGTATATGTATTTTTTCTCTTCCTATCTCAGTGTCCGTGTCTTCATCAATTTCAGTGTCGCTATCAGCATTAGCATCAGCATCAGCATCACTGGCAGCGGAATCACTATCTGTATTTGTATCAAAATTGGTAGCAGTATCAGTATCAGTACCACTATCAGCAGCCTCGTTCACAATTTCTATTTTTGCTTTTTTTTTGGATTCTACATAATCTTCCAACTGTGACTGTGATTGTGATTGTGACTGGGGTTGTATCTGCTCTCGGGCACCAATACTTCCAGGTGCTGGTTTCAAAACAACTTTCCGCAATCCATTCTCGGGGACACCTTTATATTTCTTACTGCACTTCGTTAATACATCCATGGCAGTTGGGGCACCACTAGTACTATCAACACCAGCATCGCCAGCATCAGCACTAGCATTGTCATCATTATCAGTATCAACTCCGTCAATCGCTGGCAATTGAGAGTGAGAGTGAGAGCCTGAACCTCTTCTGGGCGCTGGTTGAGGCAAACCTTGTCTCACTCGCTCCTTCTTTCTGTTACGTCTACGAGCTTTTTTACTCAAAGTACCAGTACCAACAGTACCAACAGTACCAGTAGTGGTACTATTACCACCACTAGTAATGCTAGTAGCACTATCACTGACAGTACCACCAGTAACACTACTAGTTTCGGCGATGCACTTGTAAGTACTGGGCTTGTGTAGAACACCGACTGCCCTTTTATTTGTAGGAGCACTCATTTTAGCACTAGCACTAGCACCAGCACTATCACTATGTGTGCTATTAACGCTACTACCACTTTTGACATTGACATTGACATAACTACCTGAACTTGCATTTGCATTTGTATTTGCATTTGCATTTGCATTTGCCTTTGCACTAACACCCTGACTACCGAATAATCGTCTTGATACTTGCTGCTTATGCTTACCATGTCCACCACTACCAGCTACTGAAGAAAACCCGGATATAGCAATACCACCCTGTCCCTGACCCTGCAAGTAAGAATTTGAATGCGAATGAAATCCACGTGATTTGGATATCATAGTAGTAACAGGAGGTGATGGAGCAAATGGACGAACTCGAATATTTGAGTCTTCCACTGGGCCACGATGGTGATATAGGCCAGCAACAGCACCAGCATTGGAACCAGGAACACCAGTAGTACCATTACCACTCACACTACCACTGGTGTTTATATTCCTATTCATAATTGTTGGGGCTATGTGTGTGTGTGGGTATGTGTATCTACTAGGGGGTATGTCCCTGTCATCGTCATCACTATCACTTGAGAAATCAGCCCACAGCTTACTATTACTATTACTATTACTATTACTATTACTATTAGTATTGGTATTGGTATTGGTATTAGTATTAGTATTAGTATTAGTATTAGTGTTTACAGCAATTATTTTACCTTTATCAGTGATAGTAGCAGCACTTGTACTTGCACTTGCACTTGCACTTGCACCAGTAACAGAAAGAGTGGCAGTAGCAATAGTAGTAACTGAAGTAGCACTAATAGTAATAGTAGGTCCATCACTGCCATCAGCATCACTTTCACTGCCATCACTAATGCTATCGCTATCACTATTACTATTACTACTATTTGTAGAACTTTCTGCATCAATCATCTGCGTGCTAGTATCAATAGCACTGACAGATACCACATCAGTAACAGGTACGAGAGCTTGCATAACTTTTGCAGTGGAAGTAGTAGTAGTAGTAGTAGTAGTAGTAGTAGTAGTAGCTCCATTACTCACTGTATAGTCAATTTGCGATTGTAACTCTGACTGTGACTGTGACTGTGATGGTGACTGCTGATGATCACTGTTGTTGATTTTATTTTTATTTTTATTCTTCTTTTTATTCTTACTTGGAATACTAGTATCATTTGTCACTACTGCTGCACTAGCACTAGTACTAGCACTAGCTATTGGGGATGATTTTGTTTGATTTAAATTTTCACATTTCTCAGGTTGAAAAGTTTCAGTACTGCTTTTTAAAAGAAGCTTTTTATTCTTATTCTTATTTTTATTTTTCCTATTATTAGTAGTAGTCAAGTCAGTGATAGATGCACTAATATTGTCACTACTACTTGCATTTATATCTGTAAAAGTTGTTTTAATCGTAGTGACATCACTAGCACTAGCACCAGCACCAGCACGGTCTTGTTGCTCTTGAGTGTCTTCTGCTGCCTTGGTATTATTTTTATTTTTTTTTTCATTTTTTTTCTTATCTTTATTTTTAGTAGTAGTCACTACAGGTGCAGGAGCAGCATCGACACTCTTGGTAGCAAAGGCAGCAGCAGCAGCAGCAGCAGTAGCGCCTGCATAAGGAACCATTGAATCCGTAGATTCTAGTCTCTGTAACATCCCTCCATCACTGAATCTGTTGACACTTGCACTAACGATGATACTGCCACTGCCACCAATACCATCACCATCACTATCACTATCACTATCACTATTACTATCTTCAACTTCGCTAGCAGTGAAGTAACTATCAGCATTGACAGTCAAATGTCTATTTTTAAAAATAGGTGAATGTATTAACAATGTACACCTCTCTATATTCAATTCGTGTACTTTTTGCTTTTCACTATTATCATTCACATCATCATTATCATCATCATCAGCAGCAGTAGCAGTAGCAGTAGCAGTAATATTTGTATTTGTATTTATATTTACAGTTGCTCGTGCATTCTGTATTTCAGCTTGTTCTACACTAGAAACAAAATTTGAAACATATTCAGGTGATTCTGATTCGGATTCTGATTCTGATTCTGATTTCGATTTCGACTCTGAATCTGAAGAAAATTGTGAATATGTTTCTAACAATCGCTGTTTTTCTTCTTTTTCCTCTATTTGTTTTTGTTTTTGTTCTTGTTCTTGTAACCATCGTGCTTTTGCTAGTTTCATATTAGCTCTTTTTCGTTGAGCTTTACTCAAAATGACGTCACCAGTACCAGTACCAGTACCAGTACCCGCACTAGTAGTACCAGTAGCAATACTTTCATCTTCACCATCAATTTCCTCCAAAAGCGTTGAATCATTAATTCCAACTTTCCCACTTCTCCCACCTTTCCCACTTTTCCCACTTTTCCCACTTTTAGGTAATGATATGACAGTTATTTTACATTTCATAAATTGGAAAATATCATTTGTGATTGTGTATGTATTCCCACTGGGAGTAAATTCTTCAGTAAATGTATATTGAAATATATTAGTACCTTTATTATTGTAACCTATATATCCACCAGTAGCAGGGGTATTGCCTGTAGCGTTCTTTTTGGTAGTATTAGTATTAGTGCTAGTGCTAGTGCTAGTGACGTCAATGTCAGTTCCAGCTTCAATGTGGGAAGGCTGGTAAGCTACACTACCACCAATGATACGATTGTTAAACAAAGTGGGACAACTGATAAAAAATGGGCTTTTGTTTGTAATATTTTTCATTCCACTTCTACCATCATCATTATCATTACCATTACCATTACCATTGTAATCTTCATCTTCCATTGCAAAACGCACAGTATCGCCAATAGTAACGGTTAGTGCTTCAGGAGAAAATCTATAATAACTAAGTGTAACTAACTTGTCATACTTACCCAATGCTCCGAGCCCGAGCCCAAGAACTGGCGCTGATTTGATTAACTTCGATGTAGATGCAGATGCAGATGTAGATGCGGATGTAGAAGTAAGTGTCTTGGAGATGTTAGTAGTACCTACAAGTGTACCTGTATTTGTGGTATTCCGTCCTTTTGCAAATGAGCCAAAAAGTGGAAGTGGTATGGGACTGGATTTGTTACTGATCCCAGCACTGGTACTGGTACTGGCTCTTGGGTTGCTCTTTGATGGAGTAAGGGGCCATGTATTACTCGCACTTGTAGCAGTAGTAGTGGCAGTTGTAGTGGTAGTCATATGGGCACCATAAGCATCATTAATGGAATGAGAGCTCCCATCAGTACCGGCACATGTACCTGTACCAGTACCAGTACCAGTACCAGTACCAGTACCAGTAATAGAAGCATATGCATAAGTGCTTTCGCTTTCAGACTGTGAGAAATGGTCATCAGAATCATAAAACGAAGAAACACTATTACTATCACCTGCTCCTCCTAATCCTTCTCCTAATCTTCCCTGCACACCAACGCTACTACTATTAATATCGCTAACAAATGCATTAGTACCAGTACCACTCTGTTGCTGTTGGCGCTTTCTTGTTGGTGTAGATAATAAAATTTGTTTTTTTGTTCCTTGTACAACGCATGCATTTTTATAACGCAGATGTAATGGCATTTTTTCTTCTCCTTCCTCTTCTCCTTCATTCCCTGATCCTGATTCTTGTGTTATTTCTCCTACAGTGGTATGTATATACGCATGAGAACTTGAGTGAGTTGCGTCTACACTATCAAGAGTAAATTCATTCAATCCTCTTTTCTTCTTTTTTGTATGCTTTTTTGTATGATGCTGTAAAGATGACTTTGAAGGTAACTGTTTATGTCTTTGTATTTGTCTTTGTATGTTCTTTGTTTTTATGGTCTCATCATATATAAGTGGTCTTGGCTTCACTTGAATATAACATGTACAATCTTGTATTTTACAATGTAACTTATATTCACCAATATTGGTAGGTACGAAACGATATGAAGTACATTCTCCTTGCTGCAGTAAAGGGCTTTCAAAGCATATTTTACTGTTATTACTATTACTATGGCTATGACTATGACTGTGACTATTGGTGTGAGTGTGAGTGACTTCTATGACATGCTCAGCATGCCATGGTACATCAGGTGATAAATAAATTTCAATAGTGTCATTAACATACACTTGCATTTTCCCTTGGCTTTGACTTTGACCTTGTCTTTGTCCTCCTTGCGAATCTGACTGCAAGCCAATATCTGTATCAGTACTATTTAATCCAGAACTTGAAGTTGTGGGTAGGACAGTAGATGGTACGTCAAAATCATAATCAATGATCATTAGTTTGATCAACCTTCTTCTACTTCCATCGTGACAAGTTCCCATTTTTAAGCTACTCAACTCATCTACTTCTGTTTCTGATAATGTTTCTGATAATGATGATGATGATGATGATGATGATGATGATAAGAGATGATCTTCCAATTGATTATCTGTATCTGTGTTGAAAAAACTACTGCTACTATTTATACTGCCTCCTTCATTTTCGGTTTTATAAGCATGTGTATTAGTATTAGTATGAGAATCCCCTCGAATAGGGATAGATTGAGACTTTGTATATGATGGTGGCAATGACATTGGTATCGGTATTGGTAACGGTAGAGGCAAGTTGTTGTTGTTCCCCCCTTTGTAAGCATTACCTGATAGCACCAACTTACTCACACTATCACTAGCATTAGCATTAGTATTAGTATTAGTATTAGTATTAGTATTAGTATTAGTATTAGTATAAGCATTTGCTGTGCTACTACTATCTGCTGTAGGACGCATAGGGCTTATGGAGTTAACATTATGACTTGTACGTTGCATAGCAACAAAACCATCTTCATCATCGTAATCGTCACTATCTGCTGTCAATTTCCATCGTTTTGTTCTTCTCTCAAGTAACGCTACTGCATCTACAGCAACACCAAGTGGAGTTGTTATTGCTTTAGTTGCACTGAGGGTAGATGCAGTGATATCATTATCGTCGTCATCGTCATCACTGGTAACTGTCTGTCTTCTGTGGTTTCGACGTGTATGTGTATGCCTGTGCTTTTCCCTTCGTGACAATGATCCAGAGCCTACGATCGATCTTAAAGGACCAGTGGTAGTACCAATACGAATAACAGTGGAAGTAGACATAGAAGGAGGTGGAGGATGTGTAGGTGTTGTTCTAGATGCTGCATGCTCATGAACCCAATTACTTTCACCTCTTCCATTTCCATTTCCATTTTCATTTTCATTTCCATTTTCAAAATGTTCGTCTCTAACTCTAACATTTTCCATTTTCTTCTCTTTCTCAGAATCTAAATCTATCCTTTCCAATTCCAATTCCATCTGCATTTCAGTTTCTCGTTCTCGTTGTCGTTCTCGTTCCCTTTCCCTTTCTTTATCCTTACTGGTTGGAAAATATCTCATCTTTGTTGGTGAGTTGTCATCCAATATCGGTGCATCAACTACCTCAACTGTGCCTATAAGTGTAAGTGTAATTGTAAGTGTGAGTGTGAGTGTATTTGCAGTTGCAATTGTGATGTGAGTGTGGTGTGAGGACAAAAGAGGAAAAAAGTTAGGGAAATGATTTTTAGTTGTAGTTGTAGTTGTAGTGGTAGTGGTAGTGGTAGTTGTAGTTGTAGAAAATGAAACGAGGCAGTAGAACAATCAGACGAAGGGCATTAGATGTCACTATGTATCTATGTCACCATGTTTATACATGTACACATGTGGTGAATGTGTGTAGGTCTAGGTACTTACAAGTCATATTAGCATATTCAGGGGAACCAAACTTATATCTATTCCCATTACTATTATCTGGCAAATGTATGATTTGTGTTTGTCCTGGTAAGATAACAACTTCATCATTGTTATAGTTGAAAGATGATGATGATGATGATGATGATGATGATGATGATGACGAGGTCAAAGTTGCACCTTTGCATATAACGCGATGAGTATGATTATCATAGTTTGTTATACGCATTTCATAGATATTCCTTTTACTGCTACTACTACTACTAGGGGATGTTGGATCAATGCTGTTGATATAAGCATTTTCATTCTTCTTATTATTATCATTATCATTATCATTATCATCATAGTCACCATCCCTGCATCTGTTTCTATCATTAGAGCTATTACATAGAACAAAAGCTTCAGGTATGAAAGTATCCTATTTATAAAGAGTAGTAAGAGTAATGTAAATAGTGTGTAGTGTATAGTATACGATAAGAAGGAGAGAAAGACTTCTGTTAGCTTCTTGTAATCTATCAATATGTTATTACCATGTAATCATGCGTTTCAATCAATATATAGTAAAAAATTCAATTCATTCGTACCTCTTTGATCAATACATCTGTATCAACCATGATACTAATCTCAAATCAAGTTACTCTCTATTATAATCCACTGATATATGAATCAACTTTTTTTTGAAAGGAGATCTGCTATTAAATCCTGATAAATAATTTTTTCGCAAACTTGAGCTATTATTTGAAAACCTTGAAAGCAAAGTCAATCTTTATATCTTAATGTTAAGTGTAAGGGTGAATAACTCCTGGAGTTAAAGAGTGATATGTTACGCATCCATTTTTGGCATAAAAAGACAGAAATCATGAAAAGGTCCATTGCTCTTTCTATTAAGAAAATTTGAGTAGATTTAGGTCTAAACTGCATATAAATCATCTTGTGTGGCGTAATCAACGTGATTTTAGTACATTCCAAGTATTACAACATTCACAATGTACGGCTTGAGGCGATCTGCACATCATGTCATTAATAGCTTGAAGGGCAAGCAACAAGGTATCAATAGCAATATCAATAGCACTGCATGTTTTACTTGCATACAAACGCGTGGTTTCAAGAAGAAAGCTAAAACTTCTGCTGTCGTTGATGGGGAATTAAGTGTCACAGGAAAGGACAAGAAAGTAAGTGTGAGATGATTCTTACTGTCTTACATCCTTACTCATGAGGGTACATACACAAGACTCTGTGGCCAATAACTTCCTATCTTGTATTTACTACTTAAATCTCCTTTCCTTTGACATTAAACTGAAATCTAACCCATTCTCTTCCCTTTACCCCATCACCAATATCAACATGATTACTACCATCATAATCATAATACACTACAGCTTATTGAAGATTACAATCGTTTCTTACAATTATCAGAAGAATCTAAAAAGATTAAACCTGATTTAACTGAGGAAGAATTAGCTGCACATGAAGCTATTGCTAAGGAGTTCACTAGAAAATCGGTAAGTATATAAGTATAAGAATAAGTATAAGTAAATGTATGGATTTTAAGTTTAAGTTTCAGTATAAGTATATACATCTGAGTAATAAGTTATCAGTTATGAGTATGCTGACAAACGTTTATTAGACACTGATATAGACACTGACACGATACTGATACTGGTATTTGTATTTGTATTTATATTTGTTCATTGATTAAGTCTTTATGTAGTCTGGACTAACCCTCAATTATCCCTACTTCACTTTACTTTACTTTTCTTTACTTTTCTCTTTCTTCCTTTTCCTTCTTCACACTTTTGAACAAATAATTAAAAACACAATACAATACAAACAAATACAAACAAACACAATAAAAACAAATACAAACAAATACAAACAAATACAAACAAACAAATACAAATAGTTTCAACGGCATAATGAATTAGAAAAAGACCTAACAGATAAGATTTGGTTACAATCAGATGCAATTAATGCATTACCACAGGAAATGAAAATAGAAGCAGAAAAATTAGATGATACTCCACCACCAGCTGATAGACCGTGGCCATATATGGATACTCCTCCTATTGAAGGTTTTGATCACCGTAAAATTAATTCAAAGGGGGATGATGAGGAAGATGATGATGAAGAGGCGTAAATATTGGTATCGGTATCGGTATTGATATTGATATAGATACATGCAAATGTATCGGACAGAAACAGAACCAGGGTTGATTAGTATAGAAATAGTGACAGGGACAGAAACAGGTACAAGTACAGGTACAGAGGAAAGGACACACGGGTGTAGGGTTAGGGTTAGGGTTGTAATAATTTGCGATATATAAATAAATCAAGTAAGTAAGTAAGTTAGTTATAATTAATTGCTGTTACATTGTTGTTCTGTACATAACATTTTAATGAAATGAAATCTACACTGCACACCTGTGCCTGTGCCTGTGTCTGTGTCTGTGTCTGTGTTCGTTCGATAGCAATAGCAATTGGACAATTCCAGAATTCATTTGCTAGTTCTGCATTTTATTTGGCTTGTGTTCTTCAGGAATAGGACAATCAGTGAACATGTTTTTCATGTCAGTAACACTGCTGACATTCCATCTAGAGATATCCCCATTAAAGGAGACAGCTTCATGAAACATACATTCCATGGTAGTAACACTGCTGACATTCCATCC
>JACKZZ010012625.1_pt1 | contig 14910 bp, 3 predicted proteins | sample 8027871 | NCBI WGS metagenome assembly JACKZZ01 (sample SAMN15724774, study PRJNA655200) | protist metagenome | isolation source: fluorescence activated cell sorting (FACS) single amplified genomes of... | place: USA: West Boothbay Harbor, Gulf of Maine | collected 2000-07-19
CATCTGTGTTAATAGCTGCTCAAGAGATCCATGCAGCGTGTATCAAAGTACTGCATGATCAAGGCGCGGACGTAAACAAGTGTAACAACGACGAGGCGTCAGTTGTGTATTTAGCTGCCTATGAGGGCCATGCAGAATGCATCAAAGTACTGCATGATCTAGGCGCAGATGTGAATAAGTGCAGATACGACGGGGTCTCACCTGTGCATGCAGCTGCCTATGCTGCCTATGAGGGCAATGTAGAGTGTATCAAACTTCTTCATAACGTAGGTGCAGATATAAACCATATTGACAATGAAGGACGACCTATAAATATCAGTGGTGTGGTCAATCTACTTGACTTCTATTTCTATTACACGTCAGCGGTATCCTGATTTACAGCAGTCTGTATGACTTGAAATCTCCTGTTGGTAGCTGCAGCAGCAGTAAAGTCGCCGTCTATCGCGTAGTTGTTGTTGTTGTTGTTGTTGCTGCTGTTTCCGACACTCATGACTCCGAGCCCAAAGCTGTGACCCATGCTGCCCACGTCACTGCTGGTGCTCGCGGTTTCGTTCCTGCTGCGCTGAGAGCTATTTCTATTATTCATATGATTATTACTACTACTACTACAATTAATAAGACCGCCAACGATAGTAGGATCTCCCGAATGCATCGCAGCAAGAGCGGTGCTACTGTCATTATAAACATTACCATTACCATTACCAGTAGTAGTACCAGTAGCAGCAGCATGTTGTTGTTGCTGCTGCTGCTGCTGATATTGACGACTATTATTTTGCTCTTTGCGCAGCACAGTTTCGTAGGACAAGTCGATATAGTACGCCAATTCGTCTTCGTCTAGGTCCTCAAAGTTGATCAAATGGGACCTCGAGCCAGAACCATTGCTGCTGCCGCTCAGAGTTGCGGCGTCGTCCAAGTAATAATTATCCATATTGCTGTTGTCCGTCGAAAGGGGAGCAGTCGCATAATCCGAAGCAGCACCTGTGGAGGCGGTGGCGGTTGCGGTCTTCGGGGAACCTACAACCGGTAAGTCAGCTGCTGCTGCTGCTGCTGCTTCCGCTAATCTTCGACCCTCTTCCATCTCACTTACCGCCTCGCCTCCTACTGTACCTGCACTGGTTACAATAAATGCGCTTGTACCACCAGTGTTTCCAGTGGAAGCTCCTGCTCCTGCTCCTGCTGCTGCTGCTCGTGCCAGTTCCCCTTCTGTTAAGTACTCGCTTCTTCCAGCGGCGGCCGCGAGGGCGGCCAGCTGCTTTTCCATAGAGTCCACTTCTGCCCGATAGTGATACTCAGAAGGCGATGAACTATGACTATTATTGCTACTTCGGGTATGGCGTTTATCGACTATTCTACCCTTGTAATTGTAATTGTAATTGTTATTGCTGTTGTTGTTGTTGTTGTTGTTGTTGCTACTTAGATTGTTTGCGCTGCGGTTACGCCTCAAAAGTAGAAAAGAAGAAGCTGATGTGGAACTGTCACCCAACACTGTGCTCTTACTTCTGCTGCTGCTGCTGCTACCTGCGCGAGGACTCACACGGCTTCTATTGCTACCCCCACCAACTAAGCCTGCAGCCGTCGTGCTATTGTTGAAATTGGAGTATTGCGGGGTGCCCAACTTAGCCGCAGCAGAGGAAGAGGAAGAGGTGGAAGTTCTGCTGCTCGCTCTACTGCCCTTTTGCTGATGCTGATTGTTTTTTTGGTTGGTGCTGCTGATGCTGCTCTTGTCCTCAGTGGGAGCACCATCACTATCTTTTCCTCCTCTTTCTCTTTCTCTTTCTCCTCCTCCTCCTCCTCCTTCTCCCTGTGAAAGATTGTCCCCTCCACCGTTAGAGGCTTCGTAGAGAGAATTATCATCATCGTCGTATCCTTCTGCGTACCTTCCTCCTTCCTCTTCCTCGCCTAGACCACTGGCCACATCTGAGTAATATTCATCATTATTGCTATGATAATACGCTGCTGCTGCTGTCAACGATTGTGCACCGCCAGCGTGCTGCATTGGACCTTTTCTCCCGTCATGTCCAGTGACAGCTCGTTCGCACGCCTTTTGTTTGCCGGCACGAGGCACGCCATCGCCCGTCATAGGAGGAGGAGGAACAGTGTTGGTTACACGTACGACCTCGTCATCTTCATCTTCCTCGTCGTCCTCGTCGTCTCCTTCTGATAGTCTGTGCAGTAGTCGCTCTTTCACCCCAGTACCGGTACCGGTACCGTCTGCAGTACCATCGGTTTCGCCCTGTTGTGTAGTATTGGCTCCACTGCAGGAGCCGCAGCAGCATAAACAGTAACACGTTGTGTAATATATGACTCGTTTGCATCGTCTCAGCCAGCGACTTGTGCGGTTATACTTACTACGAAGGCGCTTTTTCAGGTGTAGATAAGCAGAAGGCTGCACAATCAAAAACACAATAAAGTACCCCAGACCCGCACTGGGAAGACACACGGAGTAAAAGCACAGAGACAGTATCTGCATAAAAGCACCCGTGTCTCCCACGTTGTTCCACCTGTCTCCGTACTGAAGCTGGTACCACATGGCACCTGAGCGTGTGATTATCTGCACGATGGGGTAGTACTTGAGACGAGAGCTCAGAACGCGAATGGGGTCCTTTGCTGCGGCAGATGCGGCAGACGCCACCGAATAAGAAGATGAAGATGGATGGTGCTGCTGTTTGGGTGTGCTGCTGAATCCCATAAGATGCAGTTTGTACGATATCAGACCTTGAATCGTAATGTTGAACAGAATAGAAGCCACTCTCGTCCAAAAGTACACGTTAAACAGGACTCTGTGCGCCTCTTTGTCATGCAAGTAAAACGTGTCGAAAAAGGCAAAGAGCAAACTAGTAAAGACGATGCTGCAAAAGAAAGTCATGAAATACTTGTCGATCTGAAAGGACTGTAGGTACTGTACGATGACGTAGAGTACTACGGATATAATGTTGGTCCAGAATGCCACTGCCAAGCCTGCCGCTGCAGTTAAGAAGGTGATGACATTGACTACTTGGTTGCTGGAATCATAAAAGGGCACTAGGAAGAATGACAGGTCGTAGAACATTTGACATATCGTCATATTGTAAATAAGAAGTAGATACCCATTCCATCTCTTCATGTCGTGTATGAGAAAAAGAGTCGTCAGCGTCGACACGAAGGATATAAACGCTGTACTGACAAGAATGATGCCACCTATCCACTGAGAAGTCGAGTAATCTCCCGTCGCCATTTGAGTGTGTGTATGTGTTTCTACTGCTCAACAATTATTGGCTGGTGCAATTAACAGCAGAGACTTGTGAGAAAAGCAGATTGGAGAGAGGAATGAGACAGAGAGAGTCAGCGAGCCAACTCTATAACTTTTAACAATAAAAAGAAGCAACAGAGAAAATAACGGCACAAGCAAGGAAACAAAATGGCTGGTGGTGGTGATGAAGGCGCAGCCAAGAAGGGGGGCCCACATCCAGCAGCAGCAGCCAGCAGTCGCTCAACAACAACAACAAGCAAGCAGCAGAAGGAGAGGTTCCCAACAACACTGTGTGTTTCTGGGCCTCAAAAAACGCAAAAAAACGCAAAAAAAAAAATGCAAAAAAAACAAAAAGAATGCGCTCCAGATGAGTCTCGATCTCACGACCTTTCGGTTAACAGCCGAATGCACTACCAACTGTGCTACCAGAGCCCGTATGTGATATCATGATGTTTTCGACAATACATAAACTACAGTTTAACACTATTTTAGGTGCTAGCGAGCGGGCGGGCAGGCCATGACTTGCCCGTGCCGTAATACCATGATCGTAATACCCCATACTTCATATCAATTGATATTATGCAAATGAAAAGAAGAAGCCACAACATGCTACAAATCAAGTGTATTGATAAGAGCGCACATACGAATGCATCTTATATTACATGCTTTTAAAGAACCATACCACAGCAAAGCATGTCAAACACCTACACCTCCTATTGATGCGTAAAGATCATTTAAAAAGTCCTTGTTGGGCGGCACAGCGGTTGAAGATGAAGATGCTTGCAAACGTTCTACCCGCAGTTGTAGCCCGTTAATCATTTCGATATACGGTTTCGCATATTCCTCTGGTATATTTTGCCTCTGCCAATTGTCCACAAAATTTCGGTGATACTTATCCATCGCCCCGTCTTTTCGATCATCCATGATGGTACTTGTGGTAACAAGCTGGATGGTTCTCACGTGCGGGAAAAACCAACCAATGGTCTCCATTCGCAAGCAACACGTCTTCTTCGTCATATCGTCGCTCACACTTTTTGGAAGAATATAGGGACCATGCACGTATGTTTTTATCTCGTCCTCCACTCCCCCCCATCCGCCAGTTGTGCCAGTACAGATAACATCGAGCAATGCGCCATCCAGTTTTGCCACGATTGGTCGCACATCTTGCGCAGCGAAACTCACCTTGAGGAAGAAGTATTTACATCTCAACTCTGCGGTCGCAATATCATATTCATACCAGCCGTCCGAGCCGTCAACTACAGTAAGATCAGACTCATCCCTCAGACTAAGATCAGATCAGATTCAGCGCTTGCACCTTGCACTTGTCAGCGTGGGACGCGGCGGTGCCGTTGGTGTTGTTCCGGCCGCGCTGCGCGCTGCGCGCTGTTGCTTTTTAAACCAGCAGCAGTATACGGTATACTGCTGCTGGTATTATACCAGCAGTACGTCGTATACGCAGCAGCACGCAGCCACTGAAAAATGAAAAAAAAACTTTAAAAAATACGGAAAAATACGCAAAAAAAAATGCAAAAAAAACAAAAAGAATGCGCTCCAGATGAGTCTCGATCTCACGACCTTTCGGTTAACAGCCGAATGCACTACCAACTGTGCTACCAGAGCCCGTTTTTTTCTTACCGGCCTATTTTTAACAATACATAAACTAAAGTTTATTACTATTTCTATTATTGTAAACAATATTTTTGCTGATTAATTAAACCAATATTAAAACGCCACACAGCCTTCCTAGATACATCAGTATTTACGCATTAAGAAAAATCAAATGATACAAACTTGAAACTATTTCAAAGCACATGAATACTGTTCCAACCATTAAATGTATCATCTTTCATCTTAATATAAATCTAGACTTTGGTCTGAGCAGCCTGTGTCTGTGTCTGTGTATGTCTCTTTGTCTGCTCTCGTTTGTTGAAAAGAATATTCTGCAGCCACAGCGTGTGACTTCTCCAGTTCCTACTCTCGCCTGCGATGGCTGCAGCCACCACTGTTGCTGTGCTACTAGCATTAGAAGAAGAAGATGATGATGATGATGATGATGAAGAAGAAGAAGAAGAAGAAGCATCTTGAGACAATGAAGCAGCTAAAGCAAGAGCGATATCTCTGCTGCTTGCATCAGAGAATCTCACTACACACGTATTGGCCAGTCGATCGCACAGCAGTTCAGCGGCCCGCGACCACACAGTACTGGTACTACTATTGCCGGCAAACTCAGTATTTATACTACTAGAAGAAGGGGCAGTACTCAAAGAAGAAGAAGAAGAAGAAGAAAGAGGGGGTTTAACGAAAATGTTGAGTAAAAGGAAGTCGCAGAACGTCTTTCTCGCCTTCAGCAGCTCGTCCGATGCCAGCTGATGGTGACAGCACTCTTCGTCTTCTTCTCTGTCTGTGCTGCACCTTTCATTGCAATCCCTTTCTCTTGTTGTAGTAGCAGCAGCAGCAGTAGCAGCAGCAGCAGTAGCAGCAGCAGCAGTAGCAGCTTGTGCTGAGATTCCTATCATTTCCTCTTCTTGATGTTGCCCTTGCCCTTGCCTTTTCTCTTGGTCGCCCCCATCAACAACGATATTGCACCACTGCCGCACAAGTGTCTGAAGTCCACTCATTATAGGCTTACTCGCATAACTGCTGCTGTTGCTACTGCTGCTATTGTTAATACTGTTGGCATTACTTTTGGCATTACTATTCACATTACTGTTGCTACCACTGCTGCTACAGCACCAGCCTGCAAGCAGCCAGAGAGCAAAAAGGGGTGTCCACAAGCGTAAAAAGGCTGGATTTCCGAAACGAGACACGGCAATGCAATTCAGCGCATGAAGTAAAAGAGGAGGAGGAGAAGGAAGAGAAGATTGCGTTGCAGAGGAGGTATCAATGGTACCTTCATCAGCAGTGGTGGCAATAGCAGCACTTGAGGTTAGAGCTCTTAGCTCTGCGAGCAACAGGTCCAACCCTTTGTCCCTCATGTAATAGTTATTGTGGTGGTTATTACTACTGAAAAGGCTGCTGCTCCTGCCGCTCTGATTATCAAACTGAGGAGAAGGCTCCAAAATATGAATATTCAGTTTCCATTCCCCCATCCCACCATTTCTACTACTAGCAGTACCAGTACTATTACTATTACTATTGTTATTACCAGCTGATATGCGGATCTCGATTCTCTTGCACAGCTCTGCCGTGATACGTTCCACCACATTACCACATATAAATTCTGCAAAGTACGCGTCGAGTTGATCGATCGACACGAACAGATTCACAGGGTGAACCACCATGGATGCCATCATTGCATGTGATGGGGCTGGGGCTGCTGTTGCTGCTGCTGCTGGTGCTTGAGTAGACCACACGCTGCTGTTATTTGTGCTCAGTTGCTGCTGCTGCGGCTGCTGCTGCTTATGTTCAAGCGTGTTGTTTCTATTGGTGTGGTAAACAGCGGCACTGCCAATGCTAACACCAGAACTAATACTTATAGTACTAGTACTACTACTACTACCAGTAGCAGTAGTCGGCTGCTGTGGTACTGGTACTGGTACTGCTGTCAGAAGTCGCTGGTGCTGCTGGTGCTGCTGGTGCTGTGAAGAAGAGCGTCTGTTGAGCGCCACTTTGTTCTCCAAGTGTCCTATTTGAGCCATCTTGGCACAAAGCGCGGTGAGTGCACTCAAATACATATAGTGACCACTGCTGTTACTACTACTGCTCCGACTACCATTACTACTATTATGACTACTATATTGACTATTATTATAGTAGCTTTCGTTTTGTTGGTGAAAAAGACATGTGATACCGTACCTAATGCAGCGAAACAAAACGTCGCACAGCACAGCATTCGTAGTCCCTGCTCCGTCCAGTGTGTTTATCGCGTTTACTGTAGAAAACACGTCACATTCACACTGATGGGCAGCAGCAGCAGCAGCAGCAGCAACGGCAACAGAGTTTGTGGTTGTTGTTGTTGTTGTTGTTGTTTTTGCTTCACTGTTGCAGTTATTGTTTCCTCTGTCTGCCATATGTTGCGGTTGGTATGGTTGCTGCTGTTTTTGCTGCTGATACAGGTAATTTTGCTGTTGCTCTTTATTTCTACTCAGTAGTGGCGGTACTGGTACTGGTACTGGTACTCGTAATGATGGTGGCGTTAAGACATAGTTCTCGCTGGCAAGAATCGAGTAGAAAGAGTGCACAAACAAAGTACATAGCCGTAAATCCAAACAGTTCGCCTCATTTCTACTGCAGACTCCGACTCCTCCGACTCCTTCTCCTTCTCCTTCTGCCGTGCTAGCACTACTGTGCTGAGATGAAAATGAAGCTGAAGACGTAGGAGACTGCTGCTGGTGCCGACAGGGAATAGGTCCAAAAATTGCTTCATGAGATCGCAGAAAACTCGGCTTTACGACAAACGATGATGGTGATGATGACGATGTCTTAGTCTTGTGTGACATGTGACTATTAGTACTAAAATAATCACCATTCTTCTGATAATTATTATTATTATCATTATCATTATTATCATTATTAGCATCATTCGTACCATCCTGACGACTGTCACTCGACACTCGTCTTTCTTTCTTCTCTTCTTCTTTTCTCTCCCTTACTCCTTCTCCTCCTTCTCCTGCGTCACCTTCATCTTTGAAGTCGTAATCATCCGAGCCACCATCCAGAGTGTGCTCCTCCTCCTCCTCCTCCTCCTCCTTTTCCTTCTCCGTTGATATTTGACGACCCAACAGGGTAGTAGTACTGATAGCGATATTGGTACTAACATTTTTGTGAGCTGCCACATTTCTTTCTGTAAGCGCTGCGTTACTACCAGTAGTAGCCGCAGTTACTTCATATTGTTCCTCTTCTTCTTCGTCCTCCTCTTCAAATATAGTGGATTTTCGCTTGACACCTCCTCCTACAGAAGAAGCCGAAGAAGACGATGAAAAAGACGATGAAGAAGAAGAAGAAGAAGAAGAAGAAGAAGAAGTAGAAGAAGAAGGACGTATTTGGTTGTTATTGGAGCGACGGAACGTATGCGGTACATACAGCAGACAGTTCTCCCATACTTTTATATATGCAACTGCAAGCCTGTACGTCTGCGCAGCCTTTTCGGCACTCATCGAGGACAGCGAAGAAGAAGAAGAAGAAGAAGAAGTAGATAAATAGTTATTGCCACCGCTGCTGCTGCTGTTCCTATAGGCACTGGCCTTAGAAGTATTTATTGTAGTAGCCCTAGCTGTCCCTCCTCCACTTACTGCACTAACACCTCCACCAATACCAATACCAATTCCAATACCAATACCAATACCGCCAGTAGTGTGCATGTGTCTATTTCGTGCCCACATGGCTCCCGCCACACCCTGTAGACTGCGCTCCCACGCCCTGCAGCACACATACAAATGAAAGGCCACCGTACTCAACGGCACAGCCCCTGCTGCTTCTGCTGCTTCTGCTGCTGCTGCTGCTGTAGATATACCTGCCGCTGCTGTTCCTCTATTATCTGTTCCTATTTCTGTTGTCTCCCCTAAAGTTACAGGCGTATTGCTAATGCTGCTGCTGCAGCTGCTGCAGCAAACATTGGGCTGTAGCTTGTGGACCATCATGCAAGCCAGCACGGAGTAAATGATGTCCATTGCATGTCCTTTGGTAACTTCAGCGTATGGGTCATTCTGCAACACAAGCAAGGCGTGCTCGTCAATAACTTCGATGTCTTCTTCTTCTCCTTCCTCCCCTTCTTCTCCTTCTTCTGCTCCAAGAGCTGGGGGGAAAAGGGCTCCGTCACTGCTCCTTTTGCTCCTTTTGCTCTTCTGCTTTATCTTCTTCTTTGTATACAGCGAGGCCGTACGTCGCAGAATGGGAGCCCAGAACATGCACTTAAGCCAAAAGGGAAGCACTGAGTCGCTTTTCGTAGCACTACCACTACCACTAGCACTATTTCCATTAACACTGCTATTAATGTTACTTTTGCCGCTACTGCTTTTGGAGCCAGTAGCAGCGGCAGTAGCAGCAGCAGTGCCATCGAGTTGCATGTTCAGCCTATGCATCATATTGTTTATAAGTGCGATGGGATGAGCAAGCAAAGGGTGCGACAGACCCAGTCCAGCTGGAGCCACAGTAGAGGATGAAGAAGAAGAAGAAGTAGAAGAAGAAGCTGTCATTACTGCTGCTGATGTTGTTCTTGATGTTGTTGTTGCAGTCGAAAGGGCGTGAGTGGCGGAGTACATAAACGCGCCGTGGGCCTTCAGAAGCAACAGGTCTGTGGACAAAGTTAGCGCCTTAATAGCACTAGTCAGGGACCAGGTTCTGCTGCTGCCAACACCCGAAGTGCGGCTAGTAACGCTACTGCTTCTGCTACTGTTATTGTTGTGGGTTGCTGCTGCTGCGGCTGCGGCTGCGGCTGCTCCCTGTTGGGCAGAAGAACAATGCGAAGCCCAGTTGTGCACAGTACGTTCTGAAGTATTCAGTACATGCACTGCACTACTCCTTTTCTTCTGCTTAGAAGAAGTGAATATATCAAGAAGGTATGCTGGCTCGGCCATCGAAAAATTTGGAGTAGCATCCACAACAGTTCTACAGCATTGTACTACAATATCTACACACATTCCATCTAGCACGCCGGTCCTATTGAGGAGTTTATTTGTCTTTGTTGCAGAAGCTGTACCGCCACCAATAGTACCTCCTCCGAATGAAGCCGTGGGTCGCGCAAATCCCACATTACTAACACCAGAAGCGATAGCTGCCGGTGAAGTCAAAAAGTCGTACAAAAACTGAAATTCCGTGACAAACTGAAGATTTTGGTCGACACTTTTCAAGTCGTTGCAAATGCTGTCACTGAGTGCGTGCGCTGATTGGATGACGGTTGAATACAGCAAAAGGGACTGAATTGTGTTGGTGTTGAATTTTCCCAGCATAAACCCTCCGACATTAGGTATTTTGTACATTAACAAACTACTGCTGCTGTCGCGGATTTCGCCATAACCGCTATAATTGCTATAAGCTCCTAATGCACTTGCTGCCCCACCAACTATAGTACCACTGCCAGCACTTCTAGTACTAGTACTGCTAGAAGTAGCAGTAGCAGTGGTAGTGGAAGAAGCAGAGGAGGTGGTGGAAAGGGCCGTGGTTGTACTATTGAGTGCCATAGCCGTATTCTTATGCGGCTCCAATAGCACCGCCCATTTTGCCCCGAGGACGCTCAACTCAAAGCTCTCTCTACACACAGCCTCCAGCACTGCAGCTGTTGCTCTTTCCGCTCCTACTGTTCCTGCTCCTGCTGCAGGTGCAGGTGCGAAGGCAGTAGTGATATTTGTATTCTGTATATACTTCAGTAGACTGGAGCAAATTACAGCAAGAGTAGCAAACAAGTCGCTTGCCATCTTCACTCGCGCTAGCCTCAGCTCTTCGTTGTTCTGATCGGCATCGACACCACTTAGTAAAGTACATGTACTGGCACCTTGATATACATCGACATCTTCTTCCTCCAGCCCCTGCTGCTGCTGATGCTGCTGTTGCATCCAGTAGCCCACCACTATTCTCAGTATTCGCATGGTAGACATGAGGGGGCTCAAACTGTCCACGTCCTCTCTGGAAAAAGGAACCGTGGTCTCGTATGCCCTCTTCTCCTTTTCCTTCTCCTTCTCCTTCTCCTTCTCGGTCTCATCAGAAGTATTGAAAGCAGTGTTGGCTGTGGCAGCGGCTGTGAGTGAACCAAGTACAGGCAACGGCCGAAGAGGAGAACAACTGCTGCAGCGATAATAAAAAGAAGCAGGAGAAGAAGCAGGAGATGAAGCAAGAGAAGAAGAAGAAGAAGAAGAAGAGGAAAAGAAAGAGCCTTCGTCTTCTGCTGTAGCACTGCTGGTGCTACTGCTGCTGACAGTAGAAGTTGCAGCAGTGCTGCCTCCGATACAGACATAGAGCATTAGAGCGCAGTCAGCGGCAGCGGTTTCGTGTGAGGAGAAGGCTATCCTACGAGCGATACTCACTTCTCTCTCGCATCTCTGCTGCTGCTCCTGCTGCTCCTGCTGCTGATGCTGCTGTTGCTCCCCCTCTTCTTGCCCCTCCTGTCTCTTTCTCTTTCCCTGCTCTTGCTCCTCCTGTCCATTCTGCTGCTGTTCCTTTTTATGTGTTTGCCGAGACATATCTCGTGTATCGCTGCTGCTGCTGCTGCTACTGCTACTGCTAGCACTGATACTATACTGCGGTAGGAATACCTCTCGTACAGCTTGTTTCACTGCATTTGCGCCAACATTGCTCGTACTACTGTTGTAACTGCTGGCAGTGGCAGAGGCAGAGGGCGGAATAAAGAGTTGTAGCTGCATTACTGTGTGCATCATGTGACAGCTGAGCACACCTGAGGCAAAGCACGGCTGCTGTCTGTAGGCACTCAGAATGACTGGGAGTACGTTGTTCAAGCAGTTCTTCTGAAGTCGCTTAAGAGCTACGCCAGTTATTACACCAACACCAACACCCACACCCATACCCCCACCACCAGCTCTACTACTGCTTGTTGATGATGATGATGATGATGATGATGTAGCTGTACTATTGTTTGAAGGAGGAGCAGTCAAGAGGTTACTTACTAGTTGTTTGAATGAAACGCCTACCGAAAGCAATCCTGACAACGAACAGCCAGCAATGGTATTTCCGCTGTCAGCAGTGCCAATATCATCTTTATTACCGCTACCACTGCCGCCGCCACTGCCACTGTTACTGTTACTGTTACTGTCCACAAGGTTCCACACATGGAACAGTACATTAAGCGCCTGGTCCCAGTCTTGGAAAAGCTCCAGACGTGCTTGTTGAACTGCTACTTGTAGTGCAGCTGCGTTGGTATTACTGCTGTGACTGCGATGGGTGTTGGCAGTGTTGGTAGTGTTGGCAGTGCTGGTGTTGATGCTGATGTTGGCTGGCTGGCTACGGTTCAAGTTCTGTTTCTGTTTCTGGCTCAGGCTCCGACCGCGATTCCCTCCCGTCACTCCTAGTGCCAGCAGGTTGGTCATCGAGTGCAGCAGCAGCAACTTGTTGCCGACCGAATCCACTTCCCTTGCTATACCTTTCGCCTTACATGCTGTATTAACAATATGTACACTACAAGCTGCTGCTGCTGCTGCTGCTGCAGTAGAGGCAGTTTTACTGCTTGTAGCATTTATGTGCCGATAAAGCACAGCCCACGCCTGAAGTACATTCCTTGCAACCGCACGGTGCGGCGATGGATTGCTCGACCCGGTACCGATTAAAGCAGCAGAAGTGGCAGTAGTAGCACCTGCCACAGTATTAGCAGTATTAGCAGTAGGAGTCAGCACTGCACTGCTCATCCGGCTCTGGTACTGTATAATGTGGCGTGCACCGATTACTGCCACGACCTCTATTGCTTCCTCCGCCGCACCCGCACCTTCCCTCCACGTTGCGCTGAGAAAGCATGCCGCGCGGGATATGGCACGCTGCAGCTGGACATATACGGCGTGCGCTCGAGCAACAAGAGCACGCAGGAAAGCTCGCTGCGACTCTGTAGCTGAAAACGATGTCTTGGTGTTGTTGCTGGCAGCAGTACAAGTAGTAGAAGTATTATTGCTTGTCAAGGACTGGAGCCACTTTTCCAATGTATTTGCATCATCAAAAGAAATAGAATCTATACCGATTAGCTGTTGCTGGGCTTGCTGCTGAGATTGCTGTTGTTGTTGAAAGAGCAGTAGCCTTTCCCTTTTCTGCTGCATGTACTGTTGCTCCACACAGTATATCTGAATATCCTGCATGCTCTTGCTTAGCAAGGTACACAGCTCTAAAACCATCCGCTTAACTACTGGCCAGTTGTGAGCAATGGGCTGCGCTACCACAGGAACAGAACCAGAAACAGAAACAGAAAAAGTAAGAGGGAAAGCTGCAGGAAGAGTAATATTGTCCTGAATCGGCACTTTTTGCTGCTGTTGGCTCTGGACAGCGGAGCAAATGGCCAAGATGGCCCACAGGGCATCTACTGCGGCAAAGTTATACTCTGATGGGGGAGAAGCATCGTCGTCGTCAGCAGCAGCAGCAGCAGCAGCAGTATTATTGTTATTTTTATGACCGCTTGCAGGTTTTGCAGCGGGTGTTGCAACAAGCACTGAGGCAACAGAGGCGAAAGATGGAAGTTTTGCAGAAATATGACTGGCACTATTAATAAACAATACGTGCAGCAGCTGACGACGCGAAGTAGAAGCAGTAGAAATAGCGCCTCGTTGTTGTTGCTGCTGCTGTGATTGCTGCTGAGTTTGTTTCCACTCCTTCAGGGCCGTGCGACTCCTACGTAGCAGGAGAGCAGTTATAGAAGAAGAGGAGGTTCCTGCTGCTGCTGCTGCTCCTGTCATAGTAAACCTGCCATCGCTTGTACTTGTATTTGTACTTGTTGTTGTTGTTGCGGACAAGAATTGCATAAGAGAAGCATTTACTATTTCCCACACCTTGGGCAGGGCACACAAGTGGTGCACTCTGAAGAGCAGTATAGGTATAGCACTACCGCTACTTTTACTACTAATAGTAGTAGTAGTAGTAGTAGTAGTAGAGGTAGAAGAAGTAGACGTACCATATTGTGCTAAGTTAGAGGGGGATGAGGCGCAATATTTGCTCAATTCGGCCACATGGAAGCCGATACTGGCAACTGGCACAGAGGTAAAACTAGCACTAGCACTAGCACTATTGTTTGCAGCAGCAGCAGGAGGAGGAGGAGGAGGAGGAGTAGGAGTGGGTGCAAACAGAACTCTTAGCTTTTCGTGAGCTTCAAAAGCGCGCTCTAATAGAACAAACACTTGCCGACCATGTGACGACGACGACGACGACGACGATGACGACGACGACAATGACGATGACGATGATGAAGAAGATGATGATGATGATGTGGGTCCTCCCCTGCCTGCGGTCGTGCTCCGAGTGGCAATATGGTACAGTGCTTGAGCCAGCAGGCTGATAGTGTTACTGCTGTTACTGCTGTTCTTTCCGCTGGCAGTCTTGCTGCTGCTGCTGCTATTTGTGCTTTTTGTTGAAGATATGAAAGATGGTGATGGTACTACTGATACAACCGACTGCAAAAGAAGACGGAGTAAGTCCTGAATGCACAGAAGAACTGAGTCACTGCAAATAGATAAAGCCGTGCAGTAGTCACTGAGCATAGCTGCAATATCTTGCTCTGGCTCTAGCTCTAGCTCTAGCTCTAGCTCTTGTTCTTGTTCGTTGGTTCCTAGCTTTCTTTTGTTTTTGTCCTTCTTCCTGCAGTGTAGAGTGACTACACGTAGAGCGATGTTGTCGGCGAGCTGGCATATACTCGTCAAGTGTGCAGCCCACAGCTGAAAAGTGGCATCAAAATACAGCGCAGAGAGCAGAACTGGCGGTGCTGCACTGTCCCCACTACTACTACCACTACTACCACTACTACCACTAGTCATGCTAGGTTGTTCGCTCACATGATCTGATTCTAATTCCTTCTCTACTGCTGCTGCTCTTTTTGTGCAAGCTTCTCGCCCTCGTTCAGCCGTGGCAGCAGCGGCAGTGGCGGTAGCGATTTGCTGAGATATCGTCTGACGCGTTGTTTCGAACAATAGCAGTGCGAACTGGGACACTGGGCCAAAGTAGGCACCACATGCGTCGTTCGCCACTGCTTTCGCGGAAGATACAAGCGACAGTGGCATGGTGCTGTCGGGTGGTGTCAAGACCTTCTGTACTTGTCCTTGTCCTTG
>JACKZZ010007599.1_pt1 | contig 14907 bp, 3 predicted proteins | sample 8027871 | NCBI WGS metagenome assembly JACKZZ01 (sample SAMN15724774, study PRJNA655200) | protist metagenome | isolation source: fluorescence activated cell sorting (FACS) single amplified genomes of... | place: USA: West Boothbay Harbor, Gulf of Maine | collected 2000-07-19
GCTTAGGCTCAGGCTCAGGCTCAGACTCAAGTTGTGGAGCTGCCTGTGCCTTTGCCTTTGCCTTTGCACGTCGCTGGACTGGGTTAGGAGACTGTTCAGCCAATAGAGGAAGGTCATCATTGTCAGACATTTCATCATCGTCATCTACAACATTATCGTATAATTCCATACTATCTTCTTCGTTAAAGAAGTCTTCCAGACGTTCGACCTCTGTGCTTGATAATGGTTTGAATCCTTGTAGATCTCGTACTGCTGATGCCGAAGTTTTTTTTATACGGTCTGCATTCTCTTTCGCTCTTAATTGAAATATGCTATTTTGTGTTGTATCAGTATTTAAAAACTTTGAATTTAACTTTTGGTTATGCATCTCAAGTGTACTTTGTGCTTTGGTTCTATTTTTGAGCGGTGATTTCTCTTTATGACGTTCATAAGATGTACGTTCTAACAATTGATGAACATCTTGTTGGGTCTTTTTAAGACGTTCATCCAATGTTGCTAATTCTGCACGAATAATTTTTTCACGAGCCGCTAAATATGGTAATTCAATCCATCGGTTCAGTTCCTTCAGTCCAAAACAATCCTTCATCGATACTTCCAATGCACATACACATGGCTTTTCCCACTCTTTTTGTTCACATTCTCTTTCATATTCTCGACAAACTTGTCGTACATCGCTGAGAGTTATTTCAATACAATCAGTGTGATTGTCTTCTCTCTCATATTCATACTCATCGGGCACAAGATCCCTCTTATTCAGTAGAAGCAGTAGAGCAGCACCTTCAGGTACATCATTAAGACGACTACGAACGTAATCCAAAGACGATGAGGAATGGGGTGAAACTATAAAGACTACAATGAGTACTTGAAAACCTTTGGTACAGTATACATCTATGACAGTCGAGTCCAACGGCGCCACTTGGAAAGCACCACCCGATGATCCGGCAGACTCCGCCAGTGTAATCTTTTCAACAAGCGCGTCCGACAGGGCATCAGTATCAGTCGGGATATCTGCAATAGTATAATCACTCAATTCCCAAGCTTGTGTTCGAACTAGCTCCTTCTTTCGAGAAAGCCATAGGAAGTTAGCTGCACGGAACTCATGAGTGGGCGTGTAGATGTCTGTGAACTTTTGACCCAAAAGACGTGCCAGTAGAGCTGACTTTCCCGTTTCCCGTTCTCCACGAATTAAAAGCTTAATGGCAAACTTTTCATCGTCCGGTTGCTGTACAGCTGAGCGTTGGTGGGCCCGTTGATCCCCGAAAGATGCCTCTGCACTGGTTTCAGCTCCCATTGATCAATACTATGCTAATAAAAATATCTAAAATATATTTTTCATATTTTTGACATTTATGAAACTATCTTATAACTTCAGAATACCTCTGATAGCCTCTATGTACCACCTTTCAATATTAGAATCAAAATTGATTTAAGTAATATTAGGCAGTAGTTTCCCACAAAAGTAAGGACTTCATTTATTTGATGTATCTACATTCCAATTGATATATAGCCTTTAGTTTTGATATAAATCGAATAAATATACTATCAATTGTTATATCTTGATTTATCACTGAATGTCACACTTCTTAAACTATTTTTCACGATCTTTTTATAACCGCAGTACTTGATTTTGAGGTTTGCTATTTTTACAAGGTGTTGTCGGTAGTTATAGAGAGAAATGCTGTCTCCAATGCCATTAGATGTGATGAATAAAAGTTATTCTGAATCTAGCTTTTACGGTATGCCTATGCGTTGGGTAATGGTTATGCTAATGTGGGGTGGTATAACAATTAGTTACACTGTACGAGTTTGTATGTCTGTTGCCATTGAAGGGATACAAAAAGAAATGAAGATTTCTGATAGTGGTAAAGGTTATATGTTGAGTGCTTTCTATTGGGGATACGCTACTGGTCAAATTCCTAGTGTATTGCTTGGAGCCAAAAGACCAAAAAGTTTATTTGGAATGAGTATATTGATTCCAAGTCTGCTTTCACTTATATTTCCGAGTTGTATGCGATATAACTTTGGATTAGGTTTATTTGTGCGAATGCTAATGGGATTATTTGCATCATCAGCATTCCCTAATGTATTTATATTCTTCTCGAAATGGTTCCCACGTGATGAAAAGACGCTCATGATTGCAACAACAGTAAGCGGAATGTATGTAGGTGAAATATTAGGATTTTGCATTAGTGGTGTTGTATGCGTCAATGATTACTATTTTCCTCCGTTGACTGGTGATATAAATATTGGAAGATGGCCGGGAGTATTTTATCTGTTTGGGATATTTGGATTATTGTATGTTCCGATTTGGTGGCAATATGCTTATGATAGTCCAGAAGGATGTCCTTATGTATCATTCGAAGAAAAACAAATACTTTTAGAACAAACCATGGGCTATAGCCAATCAACGGTATTTCAAGATGATGATAATGTAAATGAAACCGTGTCAGTTCTCCGAGACGGGCAATTAAGAAATCGTGTCATAAGTACGCCTGGGTCAGATAAGACAGAGATAGAAGATATAAAAGATTCTTCAGAATCACTTGATGAAGTGAATAGTATTCGTCATATACCATGGAAAGCATTTTTTACAAATCCTGTATCTTTAACATGTATAGTATGTGCTTGGAACTTCGGTTGGATTGGTTTTATGATGTTATCCGAAATGCCTAATTATCTAATAGATGAATTAGAATTCAAACTTGAAATGGCAGGTGTTTTAAGTGTAGTACCTTATGTATTTATGCTTATTGCTGTAATATTCTTTGCGTGGGCTGTTGAGTATTTACAATTCCAATTGCTGTGGTCAGTGAAATATGTGCGACATTTTGCTATGTTTTGTGCATTTGGAGGCGCGAGTGGTTTCCTTTTGCTTGCCACTTACACAAAAGATAGTATGACTGCTTTGCTTTTCGTATCACTATCTCAAGCATGTCTTGGAGCTTATCAATCAGGTCTAGCATGTGCTTTTTTAGAAATATCACCAAATTTTTCGGCTATCATGAACACTGTTGCAAATACTTTTGCTGCGCTGGGTGGTGTAGCATCACCAATTTTTGTAGGTATGATGATTGAAGAATTTGATGATGATGGATGGCGTTTGATTTTCTGGTTCACTTTTGTGCAAAGTATATTAGCACTATATTTGTGGTTCTTATACTTTACTGGAGACGTGGTACCAGATTTAAACGAAGCTGTACAATATTTCGCTTTAAAGACGAAGGAACAGAAAATGTCGAAACCCTAGATTATGAACTATAAGCAAAGAACAGATGAGAATACGATTTCTATCCATTTATTATATGTAATTAGAAAAAACGTATATCATATCCTATATCATCCTATCTACAAGTCTTTCGGTACTCCAAGAGGCGCTGGTCCCGCACGACAATCTGGACTACAGTCTTTATTACTCACAGGGAAAAGTTCCCATAGCTGGACACCTCCTTTTTTAAATGCTCTCTCGATACGTGCAAGTTTAGGGCATGCAAGATTATCATGTTTAGGCCAGTTCCCGTCGGGTGTACACAGCAAAGCGCCACGATAGTTCGTACCAGCTGCACTGGCAGCACCGCTGTAGTATAATACTACCCATTCTAAGTTATCATCACAGTCAAGAATGCGCCAATACTCATTGCTAATAACCCCATTGTCCAGAACTCTAAAATAGAACTTTCCAGGCTCGTCTTTTTTGACACGCACTGAATAGTGTCGTCGACGCCAGACATCCTCACCCGCCAGTGTTTCAACTTTGAATACAGGATCATACCACATACCCTTTACACCTGTTTTAGGGTAAAAAATTTGATGTTGACATCCAAAGTAATCATAAGCAGGATTTTGTCCACAGACAACTTTCCAAGACCATGCTTTATCTGCTTTCGCTCCAATCAGGTTGAGCTGTTTGCCTCGATCTGATGCGCGTGAACTGTCAGGTATTGACAGCCATCCTTGACAAATACCTTGCGCTATCTCGTGTGTTATAGCTTTACCACGAAAGGTTTTCATTGCGATAGGGTCAGGTAAAATTGGTATTTCTGCTGAATTTCTCATACAATTATTCTTTTGAAGAATGCACAACGCGAATTTCTCAAATACCGGAGTTTCATAGCTTGTTATACAACGATAACTACACACCTGATCATTCCCTTTGCAAGTATTAAGACAATTTAAAGCTTTTCTACACGTTGAATCAGCAAAGCAATCAGCAAGTTCTTTTGCACAATTAGTACACATACATTTCACTTCCTCAAATCCGGTCTTTTCCGTGGTTGTCACAGCACGTACTGATGGTAAATTACGATCTGTGAGTGCATCGAGATAGCATTGTAATGCAAACAATAGATCGTCAGTACTCTGACGTTCCCATACCTCATTGCCAATTTCATACGTTTGCCGAAGTGCTGCACGATGACCATTCTTCCCCAGAATTGATGAGTCATAAAGTTTCAAAAGTGGTTCGAAAAACGAATAAGGATCGAAACTTCCAAATCGTAAGAGTGATACATGTACAGGCTCTGAGCATTCCTTGGGTATAACGGCTAATGCATTTTTGACCAGACTACTTTCAGTCAAAGGTTCCAAAGAAGACATATCTTCAAAGCCTAAGAGTATACAAATATCAGCGTTTAGGGAATCTCGATCATCCTTATTCTTCTTCACAAAGTCATCATAACTAATACATGCTACATCCACATCAGGGTAGTCCCAATGCATTTTTACCATCTCATGTGCGAAGACTTCACTCCAGCTCACAGGCTGATTGAAAGGCTTCTTTGTGAAAAACGATGGTTTATCTGGATTGAATACCGCTATCACAGCTGGATGTCTCGCTTCAGTGGCTTTCATATGTAAATTGAAACAATAAGCCGTCGTCCATATAACGGAGAGAACACTCACCAAAAGTACACTCATCTTAGCTTGAACTTTAGAATCATAAGAAACTCGCTCAATTAAATTAAACTATTTCAATTTCCTCTTTAACAACTTTAAATTATTTTGATATTTAATGATATTATATGAATGAAGCGATAAGAGAAGCAATTAAGCAATTTGACCTCTGTCTATATAAAATACTACGTTAATGAACGTAGTATTCTTATAGACAGAGGTGGGGTTGTGTAATGACAATAAGGTATATATAAGAATGAAGTGGTTACTATGTATCCTCTTTGGTATATTTGTCCCAGTAAATAGCAAACAAGCGCAGCAAGCACTGCTGGATGTTCGAAATGGGATCGAGCCGGTAGCATCCTTTGAAGCCTTGAGTCTGTCGTTTTCTGGAGAATTGAGTGACTGCAAAACGTACTCCTTTAGACGATCAGATCCTATAGATGCATGCACGCCTCTGAAAGGTAATATGAAGGGGCAATACATACTTATTGAGCGAGGACAGTGCACCTTTCTTAATAAAGCTTTGTTGGCGAGACGAGCAGGAGCGGCTGGCATCATCTTTATTAATAACCAAGATAAGACTTTCTTTGTTGAAGATAATTCAGCTCCATTGTTTACAATACCTGTCGTTATGGTCACAATTACAGCAGGTGAACGACTTCTTCAGCTAGATGATGTCAAACGAGAACGAAGTAATCGTTACCAATTGAGGTTAGCTCGAGAAGAAGTCTGCAGTAAATTCGGAAAACAGAACAATGAATTGATAGATAAAGATGATTTGACCTTGATTCGTCATAATTATAAAGAGATAAGTCAAAGTGAGACGAAAACAACCATGACTGTGGCAAATACTGATGTGCGCGTGGAGACTGACGTAGACATGAGCATGTATGTTGGAACTAATAGAGCCATAAAAAGTGGTAATCAGATTAAATCAAATAACGATAATATAAAAAATAGTGTTGATAGTAATAATCTTCGAGAAATTCAGGACCAAAATCGAGCAGATAGTGATAAAATTTTCCAGTCGAAAGGAGCACCTCCCTTGAATCAACGTGCTTTGCGAATGCAAGCAAAACTGGATGGTCGTGCAAGACAAAATGTAGTGTTTGAAGATAGTGTATTAGATGATGAGGGAGCAAATAAGAATAATATGAAAACGAAACAAGGCATTGAATATGGATTGGAGTACGGATATGGTTCTGGTGGTCATCTTATTGTTTCATGGGATAGTACACCTCATGCCTTTTCTACCACATCCTATTGGCGAAGTGAAAGGGTATTGGATTATTTAACGGTTTGGTATAATCCTAATGCTGATGTGGACATAAAAACGAGAACAGTAGAAGAGAGAGATGAATCCTTCACTCATACTGATGTGTTGTATGTGCCAAATCAAGGAAGTACTTCCTCGACATACCATCGCAATAATCATGTGGATACTACTCCTGGTGATACGGACACGCATGTTTCTCATTCGATGGTTATTTACCAAATTCCTTCTGGTTTATCTACTCAGGAAGCAACAGCACACCTATGTCGCTTCGTTGCATCGAATAACAACCACTCTCCCGCTGGAGTCATAGTAGGTTTGTCTCCCTTGCTATTTATTAAGAATGAATCTGTTTCATCTTTAAATGTATTGGGATTAGGGTTAAGTAGGTCTAGTGGTAGTTCTAAGTCACGTAGTTTGTACGGTTATGCGCACGGCCATCTTCCTGCATGGTCTCAGTCCTTATGTACAGACTATATCGCATCACCACCTCTAGGACTGAAAGCGATTGTGATGATACCCGCACTTCAGGGACAAGATTTAGTCCGTGATATAGAGTATCATATGCTATATGAGAAACAGGGCCAATTAAATGAATCAAAGCAACTAATGGTATATATAAGAAGGAATGATTCGGTATTTGATTTATGGGATTCTGCTCGAAGTCTTGGTGAAGCAGCCCTGATAGCGCGAGAGGCAGGATCGGTACAGAGAGGTGTTGGTAAAGTAGGTGTGCATGATCAACAGTGGAGACGTGTTGAACAACGTATGCGTGATGAGTTACATCCTAATCATCCAAAAGGTTGTTTAGATCGCTTCGATTCATTACACCGCTTATTGTCCGGTAAGATGGCTCCAGAAGCTAGACATATCTACAAGGATATCGAAGTCAAATTGAATGGTGAACTTTAGAACATATAATATACCATAAGAGAAGATCCTATAGTATAACTCTATGATATGATGTATATCACCGTCGTTAATTCATTTTTATGTCGTAATATTTTAATTTGTAAGATTTCACAACTTAAGTAACACATATCAAACTAAGTAATACTATTTCTATTTTGTGTCGTCATTGACATTATCGATATTAGTTTCTTTTTCCTTTACAAGTATTTTCCATATTAACACAGCTCCGTCACGACGTCCAGCAGTACATAAAGCTTGTCCATCCGACGTGAATGCGGCAAGGACTCCACCATAAGCATGTGCACGTAGACGAGGAATCCTAGGCTTATCTATATCCTTATCAACATTTTCATCTACAACTAGTAAAGTAGGTGAGAAGGGAGGTGACTCTCTGTGTACCGTTAGTGACCCATCAGAATGACATCCAATCATTACTGTTCCAATGGTAGGATGTGCTGTAGACACAACTTGTTCAATTATAGAACGCCGTGGCTCGTCATCTGCATGCTTTTCATACAAGTCATCATGAAGGTGATTTATTAACTGCGCTTCTGATTCTTCCTTTTGAGGGTGGTTGTTAATCTTTATATTGTCGCCATGACTAGTTTTTACATCTTTTTTTCTAAGAGTTGTTGGTTCATCTAAAAGTACTTGGTATTCAGGTGCAGCTGGTGATGTAGTAGTAGCCCATCGAGTCTCTGCCATGTCGTCTAAAGTTAGCATAGGGTTCTCTACGAAGGCTGGAAGAGATTGCAAGCGCTTACCAAATGTCTTCTTCTTAAGAATCGCTATCTCGTTCTCTCGCGCTTGTCTTCGAAATTCGTATGCGGCTTTCAATTCCGCACGTTGTTGGCGCGTGTCCTTGATTTCACGATAACCAAGGCCTGTGTCAGATATCACAGGCGGCATTGACTCCTCATCATCTTGAGATGACTTTGATATCCGTGAACTTCCTTTACTATTCGATCGTCTGAAACTCATACTCATACTACTCTTTTTCTTCATGGGTTTATTACTATCAATTTCATCACCAGTATCCCTTCCATCATTCATTTTAGTAATACGATGACGTGATACGGTCTCACCATCAGACATAGATCCTAGATCAGGAGTGTCAATTGGAGTAGATATAGGTGTTAGAGACGGAGAAGTTGAAGGAAGGTCAGATGTATCGACACTAGTTTTTGACTTGCGTTTGAAAAATGATGGTTTTTTCATAGATAACCTTGATAAGAAACTCTTTTTGGGCAAATTTCCTGGTTTTATAATTGTACTGCTACTCATGTTTTCATCAGAACGAGCGCCATCTGCAGTGCTGAGAGGAGTCTGCACTGGTGTATAAACAGGAGTAAAGCTTTCAGGTAATTTTTGAGTGATTTCTTCCATAGAGGGTGGATTCAGATCAAAGAATCGCACATGACTTGGGAATGGAATAGGTCGTTTGATCACGTCCTTTTTAAGGTCATTCCTGTCTGTTCTGGCTTTACGTAGTCTTGCTATCAAATCAATCAATTCACTATTGTCTTCTTTATCTTCATTATCGTCCTCATCTGCATTTGTCAATTCCTGTTTCTTGCCCTCATCTTCATCATCAGATAGTGGAGCAGGTATCGCAAATCGAGCAAATTGTCCTTTTAAATTTTCAATCTCTAAATTTTTATTCTCCAGTTTTGTTATTGCATTTTTTAAACGATCGGCTTCTTCTTCTTCTTTCTTTCGCCAATCAAGCAAAGCACGGGGTGAGAACCCAGAAAAGGTACGTATAAATCGATTACTTATACTAAAATCAAAAGCATCTATGCCATAAACTTGCTCAGGCAATTGCGCGACCATTTCATATACAACAGAGCTGGTATGCGCATCTTGGATAGAAGCTCTTCTCCATACTTCTATGCTATTTGCACTTGATGTGATGGCTAAAACCATTTCACGAGAATCTCGGTGGGTAGACCAACGCAAAAGCTGAATGTCACCTAAACCGGATTTGATAATAGTGCAACGAGTGAGAATACCATAAGGTTGCGTGCCAGCTGCCAAACCGTTACCAGCAGCTGGTCTGGCACCCATACGAACATCAATATTGTAGTCACATAAAATAATTGTACCCTTGGCAGCATTTGCTTGAACGCCTTGAAATCCAAAATCTTCCATTCCCTTACCAAGAGTCACAGTTGGTCGGAATTCAGCAGCACTGCCCTTGCTATCAGTACCACGATTATGAGCACCAGTACCATCATTTTCAATCACAGAATATCCTTCGAATCCAATAGCGATGAGACGTCCTGTAGGCGCTATAGCCATACTGAGGGGACGTCGGCTAGGCGAGAATCGAAACGTTTCCAGTACACCAGCGACAGTATTCGAGCCACTTTCTGATTGTATTGAACTTCCTATATCTGATGTAGATTTTGTAGTAATGATAGGACTCAAGGACCAAATCTTTACAGCGCCATCACCTCCTGCTGTAAAAAGCGTCGTAACATCTAATGGATGTGTACAAAGTGCCGTCACTCCACCAGCGCGATGACCCTCCGAAATGACAGTAGTTGCACCAGAATCTGTTGCCACTTCACACACCACATTACAACTAAGTGTGACAAGAACACGATGACTTGATGCATCCATACTTAGACCTGTGACAGTAATATCCAACACGTCAGGTTCATCAAGAGCACTCCCATCATCATTCTCCCCTTCGTCTTCCTCATCAAGAATTTCAACCCTCGGACCCGATCTATGGTCTTTATCTTGTGCACTAACAGATGGTGTTGAGTCAGGGATTGAAGCTGATGTAGTACTCTTTGTTTTCTTCTGGGATGACGATATAGACGCGGAGACTTTGCTGTAATCTTTACTTCGGGAAGCAGTAGTGACACTGTCTTCGTCAACATTGGTTGACGTCACAGTAGCTGACATATCTTCCGAACCTTCATGAACTACGGACAGTCCTCCAGAGCGCTGTGAATCACGTGACTGGGAAAATTCACCAGTAATGTCTGCACTTGGTGTCACCGAACCAGCTTTATTGCCTTCTTCGTATTCTGTAAGAAGAGATATGATTGAGGTAGGTGCGGCACGTTGAAGAAGTCCCTGTAGTGGATAATCTCGCAAGAGATTCAACTCAGTACATGCACGATCTACAACTCGGATATTTTTCAATCCCATCGCAGCAAAATTAGTAGCAGATTCTTCGTCTAATGAATTGTATACGACATAAACTCTCCATATACGCACAGAATCAATGCTACCTGTAGAGATGAGATGACCTTCCATTTGAGATTCATCCCACAGTTCCGTTGGTTGATCATAAGATCGACGTCCAGCAGCGCGCACTGACTGTGATGCGGCTGTTATTGGACCTTCGTGTGCATTGGTCATTTGCCAAACGAGTAAATTATTATGCCATAAGGCAAGAGAACCATCTACATGACCCGTAAGAGTAAGATCAGATGCAACAGGTACTACTACAGATACTGCTGGAGGGCGAGCTGGGAAGTAGAGAAAATCATCATTATTCTTTGGTCCTGCTGCTGCTTCCGCTGCAGCCCTTTCTTCTTCTTCCTTCAGTCTTGCTTCTTCTTCTTCTTTAGCTTTCCTTTCCGCTTCTTCTTTGGCTTTCCTTTCCGCTTCAATAATTTTTGGGCTGCGCCAGTCTTCTTCTTCTGGTTCTTCTTTCACGTCTTTCTCCTCAACATTTTCTACTTTGTTTTCTCCATCACCGTCTTTACCTTCATCGTTTTCGGGCTCTAGTGGTTCTTTTTCTACTGGAATTTCCTTGTCTATATTAGGAATGACTTGAAAAGCAGGTTTAGAAAAGCAATTCAAACCCCTAATAGTCCAAAATTGCAATGCATTGGCACCATCACCACCAGTGACAAGTTGAAATTCATTAACAGGTGGAATAGGAATGTCCTTATCTGGCATCTCTTCATCACTATCTGAAGAAGATGATTCATTTTCCTCTCCAAATAATTGTTTAATTGCATTTGGATCAAGAACACCATTAGTATCGGTATCTGCAGCTCCAGGTGCAGGTGCAGCTTCAGCTTCAGCTTCACCATCTCTGTCTGGTTCATCTTTTTCAGGTATAATATCATCTTGTGTAACACCGTTACTGATGACTGCAGTCGCTGAGGGTGGTATGGATTCATGAGGCAAATCGAAATCATCTTTCTCGTCATCTACATCAAAATCTTCCCTCTCGTCGTCTGCATCGGCACCGGGATCTTCGTCTAATTCTGATCCTGATCTTGATCCATCCAAGGCTTCTCTCGTTTCAATCTTCGATTCTTCTCCTTCTCTTTCGATAGATTCGCTTGGATCAATCTCATTCTCAATATGGTGTTGAATTCTGTCACATAACTCCTCTAAATACTCCTTTATCGTTTCTCGGTCTTCCGCCCATTGGCCTGCCATCTTCATTTCATACTCGGCTTCAGCTTTAAGACGGCGTTCCTTTTCTTCATCAGTTGAAATCAATTTATCAAAATCAAAATCAGAATCTGATTCAGGTGCTGCACCATCATACATGTCTGCATCACTGTCATCATCATCTTCTTCACTTTCCTCAGAGGAATCACTGTCGCTGTCACTGTCACCATCTGAATCACTCACGGTCTCTCCAGCGGCAATACGATCAGCTTTCAACTTATCCATAGCTGCCTTCTCCAAAGCTTTTCTCTCTGCTTTACGCTTTGCCTTTTTCTTTGCAGCATCAAAATCTTTCTTTAATTCTTTGCGATAGAGTTTTTCGAACTTTAATAGAAGTTCTCGACGATCATCTATATCTAGAAGTCGGAAATATTCAAACTTTTCATCGATGTTAAATTCTTGCTTCCAGAAACGCAATCTTTCATCAAGGTTCATCAATAACCAGCGTTCATGTTGCTCTTCCTTATTCATGCGCTTTTGGAATAAATAGATACGTTCAGTCATATCAGCAGCATCGTAACGTTGTTTTTTCTCCCATGGTTCAAAACGTTTCCATCTTCCATCTTTCTCTTTCTGATCCATAATGTTCCATATCATCAGTTTATCAACCACACTCAATACAGCCCAACGAAGATCTTTATCCCAGGGTTCTAATTCACGCCAACGAGCTTTCTTTTCCATCTCATCCATTTGACGCCATTTTTTTACTTTCTTCTTACGATGTTTAATTTGAAAATCAGGAGGTGGAGGGATAATAGGATCAATATCTATGCGGTTAGCACGAGGAAGAAAACCTACACTTCGAATAGGATCAGCAGATATGAAGTTTTTACATAGTAAAAAGGCATCGCTCCAAATCCCTAGAGGGGAATGAAATATTAACATACTGTATCCATCCCAGTAGGTTCCTACAATAACAGCAAGATAAGTATTACAACGAGAAAAAGATGCGCAAGTGACGGGACCAGGAAGGCGATTGCCTAAATCTGTCATAACATGCCCCAATTCAGCACTCACTACAGTGAGACTCCCGCGATGGGATGTGACGGGAGCCATAGAGACAGCTTCTTTGGCTACAACAACAGCTTCATCACCCATATTACTGACTACACCGTCATTAATATTGGAAGCAGCGCCTTCATTTGGATCTATTTTGTTGTTCTCTTCCTCTTCCTTGTTCATCTTATCAGCAACAGATGGAATAGATTTTTCTGCGAGAGTACTCTCGTCATTATCACTGTTGGCCTCAGTATCATCATCGCCTTTCTTTTTTTCTGGAACATTTTCTTTAGCATTACCACCTGCACCCCATTCATCATCTGCTTTTGCATGTGCCTCAGCTTCTTTTTTTGCTTGCGCAGCTTCAGCTTCTTCCTCGGTCATCTTGGTCTCGTTCACAGTATCATCAATTGTATCCTTCTTGCGTTTTCTCTTCATTTTGTCATCTTCATCTTCCTTCTTGGGTTCTTCTATCTTTATGTGATCTACATGACGTTGCATTGTATATGCTAAGCTTGATATACCCAAAACAAGGTATTTTGAATCTGCGCTAACAGTCAGCGCATTCAAACCAAGCATATATTCTGTCACACGAGCCCCACCTTCTTCCTGGCGCTCATCTTTCATTTGTGCATCAGCACTAGGAGCATCACTGCTGATCATAGTAAGCAGACGGCGACAAGTATTTCCCTTATTAAGAGACATATTTAAAATAGAAGTTACACTCGAGAGACCAATATCACCCTCACCAAAATATAAAGCTGGAAGAGGAGAAGGAGTGGCCAGTAGGAGCATATCTGGTGCTGTAGGATCACCTCTGATTTCATAGGGCGTTGGTGTTGGTAAAACAATTCGTTTTGGTTTGACTTGTAGCCATTCAGATGCTGCGCGTTCATTGCGTCCGATAAGAGACGCACTTAAAAGGCCAACAAGATCAAAAGTTACTTCTAACGTACGTTTTGTCTCCTTGTTATTGGCATTTGCTGAAGATGCCAAGTCCAAAATCGCACCTGTTCCTCCTGTACCTGTCCACATTGCCGATGATCGTCGGGTCACAGTTTTCCGCTGCTTCATTGATGGAGCATTCATAACTGATAATTTGCGTTTTCCACTTGCATTACCCAATACTGAAGTACGACGACTGACTGACGCTCGACGACCTCGCGCAAGTGAATCAGGCAAAGGTGCAACAGTAGGTAGCCATGCTTGAGTGAAATCAATATTATGTATTTGTCGTGCCATACCAAATGCAGTGTTCAATCCTTTTTGCACATCCATCTGATGCGTTGATGAAGCCAGTTCTTCTTCTCCAATCACCCACGGATGAACAATCTTGGGATCAATATTAGCCATAAATTGACGACGACGTTGTTCTTCAATCGTAAATTCTTCTACAGCAATTATTTCTTTCTGGGGTGATGGAAGAGTTGCAGGAGCTGTTTGAGGTGTTTTCGAATTAGGATCACGCGCTGCCGCGGCATTCCACATATCATCAGCTGAAGGCATAGGATTGCCTGAGTTATCGCCTGACTCATGTACCTCAATTTCATCTTCTACTACAATGGCATCAGCATCAAGATTTGTATCAGTAGTATCTCCATTACTATCAGCATTGGTCTGATCGTGCGAGTTAGTATTGTTTCCATCCACTTCAGTAGAATTTGTCTTGGGCTTATCAGAGTCATTGTTTCCGTCTTTAGCTTCAGTCTCATCATCATCCTTCTTATCTTCTTTATGGTCACTACCATCATCATTTTCTTCCCCTCCTTCTTCATCACCATTTTCTTTTGACTCTTCTTCTTTTATAGCATCTTCGATTTCCTTTTTCAGCTCCGCAGCTGCTTTCATGGCTGTAGGATCAAGAGATGCTGGTGCCGTCAGAGGACGCATACTTTCAACTGAGCGACGTATACGATCCAATTCCATCTTTTCCAGAACATCTACATCAACAAAACGATCATATACAGCATATGGAGTGTATACGCGAGAATCAGATGTGTTAGGACGCGTAGATACACTAAATGATGTTGATGTACCAGGAGTACTTAAAGCACTACCTCGACTACGACTACGACTACGACGTTCACGCGAACGTGAACGACGGCTTTGTCGACTCAAGGATCGTACAGACCATTGAGAATAAGAACCCTCAGTAGTATCTGTGAATTCTGAATCACCAGTAGTTGGTCTGCTGTCTGTCCAAAACGAACCCGTACTGCGACTCGTTTCCGTAAATAAATCTACACTGTAATCCTCGCTTCCATCATCGTCATCGTTGGGATCTCCTTTTACTATAGACTCTGATTCTTGAATTATAGAAGCCTCTTGATAAGTCTCAAGTGCTGTGCCTGGACGACTATCTGCAAACGACACACGTGAGTTCGGTCGATCATCTTTCT
>JACKZZ010003532.1_pt1 | contig 14905 bp, 15 predicted proteins | sample 8027871 | NCBI WGS metagenome assembly JACKZZ01 (sample SAMN15724774, study PRJNA655200) | protist metagenome | isolation source: fluorescence activated cell sorting (FACS) single amplified genomes of... | place: USA: West Boothbay Harbor, Gulf of Maine | collected 2000-07-19
TAGTTGTAGTTGAAACAGGAGATGATGTTGTTAATGGCATTGCCGTAGTTGTAGTTGAAACAGGAGATGATGTTGTTAATGGCATTGCCGTAGCTGTAGTTGAAACAGGTGTTATAGATGGAAATTGTGTTGATGACGAACTTTTTAATAGTTCGCTAGACCCAAGAGGTGATTTATCCTTATCTATTTTTGAGTTTAACATTGACATATTTTCTTTTTTCGATGTTAAAGGACGGTTTTTTTCCAACCTTTCAGTCATATTATTATATATTACGAATATAATCTATATTCTTGTAATACTTTATTAATATTAATAATTAATTCTTTTTTTTCTAAATTGTAGGGTCTTATATCTTTTAAACATTGTTCCAACGTTTTCCACTCTATTTTGCTTACTTCAGTTAACTGAAAATTGTTCAAGGGTTCTTCAATTTCATTTATACAGCCTAAAAAATATTTGTGTTTATATGATTTATGATTGGTTCCTATAAATATTTCTTCAAACGGTAAAACATTTTCAACAATATTAATTTTAGATGACAATATGCCAGTTTCTTCTTGAAATTCTCTCAATGCGCAATCTAAATCTTTTTCCTTAAGGTTTCTGCGACCCTTTGGGAATTCCCATTCAGTTTCACTCCATTTCGTATTACTTTTATCAATTAAATCCTTTAATGTTACCAAATCATTATTTACAATAACACCTGTCCTTATTTGTTCCATTTTTTTTGAAGATATGTGTTCTTCATTTTTGTATTGATTTGAAGAGACACCACCCCACATATTTTTCGATAATTTATCAAAGGGCTGTGTTAATATTCGCTCTTTCTCTGTTATAGACATTTCATTTAATATATTTTGAATTTGATAAATGTTATAAGGTGAATATTTGCCTCTAATAAAGTCTATATAACCAAAGCTGTCTTTTCTACGAATCATGAGAAATTTGTTTCCTTGCGGGTTTAAATTGAAAGCAATAATTCCGTAACTTGTTATAGGCAAATTGCATTGATGAAATGAATGCCCTTGTTTTCCACAGTTATTGCAGACATTTTTATTCATAACAGTTGTAATAATAAATACTATTGTATTTAAATATTAATCATCGAGACATATTTTATTCTTAAAATTTTTATATAATGTAGTTTAATAATAATTATTTTTTTACTATAAAATATTAATGCCAACTGTATATTTAGATCCGTCCGTCTGGGGTCCTCATTATTGGTTTTTTTTACATACATTAGCAATGACATATCCACATCGTCCAAATTCAGTAACCAAAAAAAAGTATTATGAATTTATACAAAACTTGCCTTTATTTTTACCTGTAGAACAAATATCAGGAGAATTTAGCAAAATAATTGAAAAATATCCAATAATGCCTTATTTAGACAATAGAGATTCATTTGTTCGTTGGATGCATTTTATTCATAATAAAATAAACGAAAAACTTGAAAAACCACAAATTTCTTTAAATGATTTTTTTGTAAAATATTATGATGAATATAAAACTCAAGATGAAAAACTATCTCAATACAATAAAATTAAAGAAAAAATTGTCTATTTTGGAATAATAATAGGCATCTCATCAACAATATACTATTTGTATGATAAATAATTATTGTATATATATATTATAAATGCCAAGTGTAGGTGGAAACGCAATAGCATCAGGAGGTTTTGGATGTGTATTTACACCTGCGTTAAAATGTGAGGGTGAAACTAAAAGAAAACCTGGCAATGTGTCGAAACTTATGACTGAAAAACACGCAATTGAAGAATATGAAGAAATTGTTTCAATTAAAAGCAAATTAAATAAAATTAAAAATTATGAAGATTATTTTTTATTACGTGACGTCACATTATGTAAGCCTAAAAAACTTACTAGTTCAGATTTAATCGGTTTTTCTTCAACATGTTCTGCGTTGACCAAAAAAAATATTACAAAATCAAACATAAATGACAACTTAGACAAATTAATGTCTTTAAACATTCCTAATGGAGGTTTGCCAGTAGACGATTTTTTGCATGATTCGGGATCGTTAGAAAAAATGTATAAAATACATAATAGTTTGGTTAGATTATTAAAAAAAGGCATTGTTCCAATGAATAAAAAAAATGTATTTCATTGTGACATTAAAGATTCAAATATTTTAGTAGATGATTCAAGAGAGAATTTAATTACCAGACTAATTGATTGGGGATTATCAACAGAATACGTCCCATTTCAAAACAACACATTCCCAAAAACCTGGAAAAATCGTCCACTTCAATTTAATGTCCCTTTTTCAGTAATAATATTTACTAGTTCTTTTGTAGAAAAATATACTAAATATTTAAAAGATGGAGGAGTTCTTGAAGAAGCGTTGTTAAGACCGTTTGTTATTGATTATATTAATTCTTGGACAAAAGAAAGAGGAGCTGGACATTACAAATTTATAAATGAAATTATGTTTGCGTTATTTAGTAACACATTAACCTCAATCTCAGAAGATAGCAAACCTCACGTTGTTGAAACACAAATAACGATGGATTTTATTATAGATTATATAGTTGACGTTTTAATTCATTTTACAAGATTTAAAACTGATGGGTCGTTAAATTTAAGAGAATATGTAGATAACATTTTTATACAAATTGTGGATGTTTGGGGATTAATTTCAGCATATTACCCTTTTCTTGAATTACTATCAAATAATTATTCCAAATTATCTCGCTCTGAATTGAAAATTTTTAATCAACTTCAGTTTATATTTGTAGAGTATTTATACACCGCAAGACACGAACCTATAGACATGAATGTGTTATATCAAGATTTAAAAACGTTAGGCAACTTAATTCATATATCATTTATGGGCAAAAAAAAAACTACACCACTTAGTTCAAAATCTCATTCAAAATCTCGTTCAAAATCTCGTTCAAAAAGTAGTAATAAAACAACAAGAAAAAAAACTAGCATTTCATTTAAACGCGAATCGCCACCAAGAAGATTTAAAAATCCAATATTATTGTCAATAAAATAAAAATATTTTATTAATATATAAAATGCATAAGCAATTTAGCAAACTTTGCACCCCCGCCAAAATTTATTTTGGCATTGCAGTTATTGCCACACTTATCGCCCTTTTTAATGGAGTATCTGTTATATTTGCGTTTTCAAAAATATTCTTTGCCTTTATTTGGACGCTCATTTTAGGATGGTTATGTGATAAAGGTTATTCTTCTATTTCTTGGTTCTTGGTGTTATTGCCTTATATTGTAATTGGTTTAGCGATGTTCCAAATCGCACGAATAACACAGCACAAAGGGTTGATGCGCGCGGTTAAATTACAAGGTGCTTACGGGAAAGAAGCAATGGCAAGCAGAACCGGCATTCCAAATTGGAATCAAAACTAAGTGATAAAATAAAAATCTACAGAAATAAACATTCTACAAAATAAATAATGTTTATTTTATCGTTTGTTATAATATAGTTAATGAGATTAGAAATATTTGTATTGGGTTTAACCGCTTTTTTTGTGTATAATGTGTATGAAGATGGAAAATACACAAAAATGCTGTTTTCATTTAAAAAGTATTATAAAATGATTTTTTATGTTTGTTTGGGATTGGGAATTTATACATTATTAAAACGCAACCCTAAACAGGGGAGAAATATGTTGTTATACGCAAACAATTTTGTCAAATTTATGCCAATAGATAAAAATTCAATGGATATGTTAAGTCCTATAATAGATTTTACGACAGTAAATCAAGACAATAGTTTTATGGAATCAGTAAATGGTATATATTCAAATCCCGGATTTTCTTCTGAAAATAGAATATTAAATTCCGGAAAAAATGGGACAAAACGTTCTGTAAGTGAAACAAAAAAGAAATATGTTGCTTCTGGTCAATGTTGGAAATGTGGCAACTGTAAATCACAATTAGACCATACATTTGAAATTGACCACAAAGTACGCCTTGAGTATGGTGGCGGGAATGATGTTGACAATTTAATAGCATTGTGTAGAAATTGTCATGGTAGAAAAACAGCAAGTGAAAATATGTAATTTAATTTAAGAAACGCAAATGAAATAATATTGTATTATTATAATAATATATATGGATAACACTGATATCTCGAAAGAAAATGTTATACCTGAATTTAAAAAACCAAACATATTATACGCATTTATATTTTTAATTTTATTTTTAATCATTGTTATGCTTTGCATATTTTTCAATGTAAAGTTACCAGGAAAGTCGCCTTCAAAATCAGAACAAGAAAATGTTGATGATATATTTATCGTTTTATTTTTTTGTTTGCTTATATTTGGCATTTGTGTTTTATTCTTGCCAAATTTTAAAGACTTAAAAAAATTATTTCAACAAATAAGCAATGTTACATATGTTATTATTTATACAATATTTTTAATTTTATTTTTTACAATGACACCAAACGAAACTATTAATAAATATTCTTTAATTATTACATTAACCACAATTTCTTTAGGGTGTTTTTTGTTTTATAAAAGTTTAGCTAATAATTTAATTACAGAAATTAATGTGAATTACGAGAGAATAAAAATGTTGATATTATTTTTTTGTTTAATAACTATTTTTATTATTTACTACGATGCTGACCCTGGAGGATATATACAAAAATATTTTGGGTTTTCATTATTATTAACCATTCTTATTTCAGCATTCGCCTTTTTATATTTAGTTGTTGTTTTAACCTTGCCGGAAATAAGTAATTCTAATTCTAGAAATGTTTTGGATAACTTTTCAAAGATTTCATCGTATGGGAGTATAGCATTTTTAATATTTATTGCTATAATGACCATTTTGATTTATACATACCCTGGAGGATTTTTTAATAATAAAAAAATGTCTGCGTCCGTTATTATTCTTTTGCTTATTATATGTATTATATCTTCTATTGTAATAGGTTCTAACGCGTTCACAGAGACTTTTAACAAATCAGCTTTGAATAATAAAACAAATTTATTTAAAAATTCACTTTTAATATTATTTGGAATAATTATATCAGGATTAGTAATATTTAGTTTGGTCTATAGTATTCAAAATTTGTCAGGTAAAACAGGGACAACCAGTTTTATATTAAATATTCTGCTTGTATTAGTAGTCCTAGGGTTAATATATAAAACTATAAATGTACAGTTGCCAAAGGGAAATTCTAATAAAAACGCTTTTTTCTCTCTAATTACAAATACAATACTATATATTCCGTGCTTATTTACTGGATTATTCGACCATATGGGAAAAACTATGAGCACTGATAAACCCGAAGAAAGTAGCTATTTGTTTATGCTTATAACAGCAGTGGTTCTCCTCATTTCATATTTTAAAGTACCATCTATTTTTAATATGGTAAATACTCAGGGAGGTGACCAACTTGTGAACAAACCTGTTTATACAGATACAGAATACTCATTAGGAACATATGGGGAATTAAATGGCAATGACGACCCTGAGTATCAATACGCTATTTCGTCGTGGGTATTTATCGACGCCGCACCTCCAAACACAAATTCTTCCTATAATAAATATACCTCATTATTAAATTTTGCCAACAAGCCAAATATATTATATAATGGATCCACACATACTTTAATGATTACGACAGATCAAGAAAATTTAAAAGAAGTTACAAAAAATAAATTAACCGACTTTGATGAAAATGATAATAGAATTATTTACAAAAACTCTAATTTTTTACTACAAAAATGGAACAACATTATAATCAATTATAATGGTGGTGTTTTAGATATATTTTTAAATGGTGAGCTAGTAAAATCAGAAATAGGCGTTGTTCCTTATATGACATATGATAATTTAACTATTGGACAAGATAACGGAATTAAAGGTGGCATTTGTAATGTTGTATATTTTAAACGTGCTTTAAATTCTTCAAATGTATATTATTTATATGATATGGTTCGTGATAGAAGTCCGCCGGTTTTGAATGATTCGAATGTTACAATCTTAAAGAAAAACGCCAATAAAGTATATGATGCGGTGAATTAAGTTATTTAAGAAAAGTGCTTATAATGTTATTTTAATTATTAAATTAATTATTAAAATAACGAGAAAATTTCTAAATCTATATTATACAATGAATCCTTTAAGTATTGTAATAACAATGGTTGTAGTAGTTCTAATTTTAATGTTATTAAAATACATATTTTCAGACCCATATACTCTACAAAATATTCAAGATGGACAAACAGCTTCTACCATTAGTGCTTCATCTTTAGCAACAAATGGTTCTGATGTACCTTCAAGCAATTTTGCGTATTCTGTTTGGTTTTATGTTAATAATTGGAATTATCGTTATGGAGAAGATAAAGTTATTTTTGGACGAATGGGTGCTATGAGCAGTGAGGGAAGTGGCAATACTCCTGGCATTAATGGATTAGACCCTTGTCCAGCAGTTGTTTTAGGTGCGGTTGAAAATAATGTTTCGATATCTTTAGGATGCTATCCTGGTGCAGATCAAGAACCCACAAATGGCGGAAACACTGTCGTCCATACTTGTTCTGTCGCAAATGTTCCAATTCAAAAATGGGTCAACTTACTTGTTAGTGTATATGGTAGATCAATGGACGTTTATATTGACGGCAAGTTAGTCAGAACATGTTTATTGCCTGGCGTTGCAAGTGTAAATAACAATGCTAATATTTATGTAACACCTAAAGGTGGTTTCGAAGGATGGACTTCTAAATTACAATATTACCCCAATTCTTTAAATCCACAAGAAGCATGGAATATTTATACTAAAGGATACTCCAGTTGGTCTAGTATGTTTAATGCTTATCAACTTCAAATATCTTTAGTAGAAAATGGAACAACTCAAAGCAGTGTAACAATATAATTTACAATAAAAAATTTTCTTATTTATTTAATATATATGAGTAGCAATAATACATTCAATTCTTTTTCAGCCAATTCTACAAGTTCCGGAATTAATGGTTTTTTGGAGTCCAATAGTTTAGTAGCTAAATTCGCCTTTTTATTATTAGTTATATTTTGTTTTGTAATATTGTTAAGAGTTGGAATATCTGTGATGGCTTATTTTTTTAAACCTTCGGAATCACCACATCTTATTGATGGAATGGTTGATGCTACACAAATGATCATTTTTGAACAAGACCCTAGTTCTAATGGAGGCACTACTATTTATAGATCAGTTAATGCTACGGATGGTATCGAGTTTACATGGTCTACGTGGCTTTTTATCGATAACCTTCAAACTAATTCAGGAATATATAAACACGTTTTTAGCAAAGGTAATAGCAATTTACAAGACAATGGATTGATTTTTCCTAACAACGCACCTGGATTATATATTGCTCCTAATACAAATGCTCTGGTTGTTATGATGAATACTTTCAATGTTATTAATGAAGAAGTTGTTATACCCGACATTCCTCTTAATAAATGGTTAAATGTTATCATTAGATGTCAAAATACAACAATGGATGTATATATTAATGGAACCATCGCCAGAAGCATTGATTTAGTCGGGGTTCCTAAACAAAACTATGGCGATGTTTATGTCGCTATGAATGGCGGATTTGCTGGAAGCATTTCAAACCTATGGTATTATAATTATGCATTAGGAACATCTGCTATTCAAAAAATTGCTAATGATGGACCAAACACTACAATGATTGGTGGAAATGGAATGAATGATAAAAATTCCAATTATCTATCTCTTAGATGGTTCTTTTATGGTGCTGGGGACGCATACAATCCAACTGGACCTGGAATGTAACCAATAAATTAAATAAATTAAATAAATTATTTATATTAAATAAATAATATATAATGACATATAACCCCAATCCAACCAGAGTATGGTCAAGAGTTCAAAATCAATGCACTTATACAGACACAAATTACAATAATGTTTACAATAAATTAACAAATAAAACTATCACACAAGAAGAGGCTAATTTACAAGATAAAATGTTATACAAAGGTAATATTTTGCAATATAAAGGAAATAGTTCAAGACAAACGAAATCTCAACTTTATTCTCAGTTAGCCAAAGGATTAGGACCAAATAAAAAAAAATCTTACGCTACACAAAGTCAAACATATTCTAATCCAAATGTTACTGGATTACAGAGAGTAAATTTTCAAACATATTCATATCCTAATCAAATTGTTAGCGCTCCAAATAATCCTTCGGGACCATTTCAATATAATGTTCAAAACCCAAACGGGTGTTCTGGGGTTTCAATTCAAGATGGCGGCAATTTGGTTTGTGGAACATATGCGAACCCTTGTAACGGAGACATTATAAAACAATCCGGATACACAGACACTATATGTAATCCTGCGTCAGCATCGGACGTTCCGGGACAATCCGAGTTATGTTGGAACAATAATCTAAACACGTGGTTTCCAAAAACTAGATATGTTATGAATAATAGTGGCACGAAATGGCCTACTAATTATAAAGGATTTGTTAGTGCGATTAATTTGGATAATTGTAAAATTAGGCCCTTAAATTAGGGTTGATACATAATTCTTGACTTGGAAATATATCTCCAGACATACATTTATCATCACTATTAACTGTTGCACAAGTCCTAAATCCTCTTTCTTCGCCAACATAACACCAACCTGATCCTCCGTCGCTGGAGAGAACACTACTGGAAGCTTCTTGAGCTTGGTAATCGGGTGTTTGCTCGGTTGAGTTATTTAATGCCTTATCTAATGTAGTGTCACTTGGTTTAGCATTTTTCTGTGTCACGACCGGTTGTGATTTAATGCTACTTGTAGCATTATTAGGAGTAATTTCTTGAACACCACTTAATCCTGCATTTAATGTATTTGCTGTGCCGCTAACAACTGCCTTTGTTCCTTCGGCAGCAACATCAATCGTTTCACTTGCTACATATGCGGTCGCTCCAAATATTTTCTTAATTAATGGAGCAAAAAAATCCGTAACAGTTTGTGTACCTTTAGCTAAATAAACAAATAAATTGAACCCTAAAAATGCTAAAATTATAATTATAAGAATCCAAGTTGTAGCGTTTATATTTTTGAATGTATCAAAGAACCCCGCACCATCTCCAGATATAGAAGAAGAATCGCCAAATGAAACTGGACTTGAACCTTCGCCAAATGAAACTGGGCTTGAACCTTCGCTTGATTGTAATATTGAACTTGTAAAATTGTTTGAATTCTCCATTATAATAAAAATATATATATTAATTTTTATTATAAATTCGCATCTCTATTTACACCCTTAAAGATTTTTTATATTTTTCACAAAATAATATAGATGACTGAACATAAGACAAGAAAATATTATGCTTTTAATAATATGAAAGCAGTTGGAGAACCAAATAAAAGAAAAAGACCTTGGTTATCAATAATAAAAAATTTATTAAAACAGAGATATAAATTTGAAAGCGTTGATTATAGAATGATTGAAAATGGCGTTGAGATTAGAACACATAAATATATATTCAATCATCTATAACAATTTTTTTCATACCTCTTGTAATAGCAACATAATAAATATTTTCATCATCAGTTAAATCAATATCATTTGCTAATCTAATATTGTCATTTTCCATACCTTTATATGAATGGGTTGTATAAAATTGAATTATGCTATCTTCAAAACAACCCACATTTTTATTTATATTGTTAAGTAATTCTTCAAGTTGATATGAACTTATTGATGTAAGAAATTTAGGCAAGTCATCTTCAAACTTATCATCGTCATCGTCAAAATTGTTCCTGTTTTGAAGTTTTTTATGAAGATTTCTAATTTCATTTATTTTTTTATCAAAATTATAAATCCATATATTATTTGTTTTTTCGGCAGTTTGTAGTAAAACTCTCCAACTTCTAAATAAATAAACATACTTGTCATTATTTTCAAATGATGGAACAAAATGTGTTTCATTAATACTTTTTGAAATCATCCAGCAATCATCAAATTTACTTCTAATAATTTCACAAGCAGGATTTCCAACTCTAAATGTTGAGTAAAATTCAATTACTAATGCTTCTTTTGGTAGATAATTGAAAGCATTAATGCAACCTCTAAAATCATAAATAGATTGTTTTGGGTCTCCAACAAATATTTTAGGTATTTTTGTATCATTCAACAACATTTTTAACATAATCATATCAAAATCCTGTGTCTCATCAATCATAATTAAATGAAATTCATTATCAATAAAATCCTTAAACCATCTGTTTATATATGCTCGTTTTCTAATTGTTTCAAATGTAATTAATTTGTCTTGATTAGATTTATCCCACATTTGTTCCATTAGTGGTTTCTTATCACCTAATTTAGTTAAACAAAATTGTCGAATATCATTGTTATTAGCATCATTACAAAATTGAAGAAATTTTTTACAATAATATTCTCTAACTTTATAAGGTTTTCCTTCTAAAAATGGTATTATTTTGCCGATAAATTGTGGTCTTAAATCAACAATAGTAGGTTCATATCCTTTTAGAGATATGAATAATTTATACAATAAGGCATCAAATGTGAATGGTTGAATATTATGAATATTTTGTGATTTTATTTTATTTTTTATTTCTGTAATTAAACTTTTATTGAATGCTATATACAAAATTTTCTTATCGTTATGTTTTTTTGCTATATTTAATAATGTAGTAGTTTTTCCACTTCCAGCAACAGATTTTATCGCTAAAATATCATTTTCGTTAAATAAATAATTACAAACATATTTTCTATGTATATCGTCTAATAAATACATTGATTTTTTACATCTTGCGTAAATTATTTTAGAACTTTCACAATCATTTTCTATACAACGAAAAGTATTTAATCCTTCTGTGGTTATAATATATTGAAGACAAGTATTATCTAATACATCTTGGAAATTACATACTTCGCCAATCCACACATTTCTTAATTTATTATCAATTTGAATTCTATAACTTTCTCTATCAACTAACCAAATCCACGATTTGAAACTTGTGTATAAGAATACATTATTTTCTACAACTTTAACTGCTTTTTCCCAGTTGTCGTGAGGTATTTCACATACAATTAAATTGCCTATATCTATTTTTTTTATAAATTGTTTTTCAACATTAAATATCCAGTCAATTTCTGTTGTTTTATCTCTACTAATTATATCATCAACCGATATTTTAGAATTTTGAAATTCTATTCCTATATTATGCTCTCTACTATATCCATCAACAATGTGTTTTTTTAAATCTATTTTTCGTAAAATTTCTTTACAATCATTTTTCACAAAGTTTGAAAACATACTATGGAAATCACTTAATTCTTTCTTAACACTTTGATATGTATCATTTTCACAATTAATATGTGTATCTTTTATGTTATTTTGGTGATAAAAATGTTCTGTATAATCCTTGTCTCCATTACGAGATTGTCTAAAATGCAATCGTTTATCACAAGTGTAGCATATAAACTCGCTATTTTTATCAATATTGAATTTATAAATATCTTCTGGTGTAATTAATTTGTCTTGAAATATACAAAAATTCGGCATTGTTTTGTATTATATGTTATAATATGTTTAAGCAATTATTGTTATTCAATTTTATTAAATATTAATTTTTGCGTAAAATGACTTAAAATAAAAATATTCTGTGAAGGGCAAACCTTTTTGATTTTTTATTTCACCGAAAGGTGCAGTTTTAAATCTTCAGGGTGTAAAGGACAATAAATATAACAATTGGTTCAAATCTGCTAAAATTGTATCACGAATACTATATAAATCAGTATTAGACATCCTCTTCATATTAGGATTATCATTTAAACTAACTAAATAACCCTTGAAACCATTTAGTTCTCTCTTCAATGACTCAATTGAATTTAAATCTATCAATCTTATGTTCTTTTTGTTCATTAAATCTGTTCTATATCCACTCTTTCCCAAAAGAACTTCAATAAACTCGTCGATGTTAGCATTTAATTTTGTATATAATTCATCCGTTGCCTTGTGTGTCGCATAACTTGTTGTTTTCCAGTGAAACAATTTTACCATTATAAGTATTTCAAGAAATACAACCGTAATTTCTTTTTGAAATGAATCGGTATGTTTATTTTTGCGCGTTCCGGTTCCTTTCCGTTTTTTATATGTTTTTGCCATTATATATATTACTTAATAAAAACTTATTCAATGGGCTTAAATTCTTGGAACAAAACTTTCACCAAATGAGTTCATTGTTTCCAGTTGTTGAATCGTTTTTTCAAGATTAAATGATTTTACATCTTTAAACAAGTAATCTGTTCCAGGGGTTTCTTCATTTTTCTTTATTTGTTTATAAACTAAATTAATTTTTTTTTGAATATTAGTTACCATTTCTTGTTGAGAATGTCTAATTATTTCTTCATTAGGTATTTGATTTTCACATAAGAGAGAAATCGCAAAATATAACACATTTCTTCTTTTCTTTTGACAACCACTTGTATATCTTAAGGTAAAAAGTGTTAATAAAGCGTCCATTGTTTTCTTAATCAGTTTTGAACGTTTTTTTGATTCAATCAAAAATAAATCCCATACTATCCATATTATATCTTTTTGTGACTTCGTATCAACTTGTGAAAAATTTCTTCTCTCACAAAATATTTTTTCTTTTTTTACCTTACATATACCTTCAAACTCCATTATCCATTCTAACCAATAACAAGCATTCATCAAATTTTGACATTCTTCTGAAATGTTGTATGCTATTTCATTAATTGCTGGAAATAACTCCTGAGGATCTTCATCTAAAAATACACATTCCGCAAATTTGTTATTTGGAGCCTTAAATCTGTCACGCAATTGCGTCATATCAAAATCTTCTTTTTTTATTTTTACTGTATCGAAACTATGCCTCCTTTTAGCATCACATAAGATACACATTATTTCACAAAATAAACGTCTTATTTTCTCATTATTTCTTAAACTTAATTCGTTATCTGCGTAACCGTTGTTTAATATTTCTTTAAAATTTTTTATTCTTAATTCTAGATAAACCGCCATTTTAGGGTTTCCTAAATGAATGTGTTTTGTATAAAAATATAATATTGTTTCCCATAAATCACTATATTGTCCCGCACATATTAGTTCAGCACTCCAGTAACAAGCTGGCTCAATTTTAGAATTTATTAAACTATTTAGCAATTCCTTTTTTACATCGCTTCTTTTAAATTTTGAAAATGATATTCCTTTAAAGTCCCTCTCGCTTCTTATGTCATTAATTTCTGATTCGCTCATTATAATTAAAATTATACAAAAAAAATAACAACAATACATATAGATGAAAACAATTAAATCATTTACTAAATTTTATGAAAAAATGTCTAATTTTGGTAAATTGGCATTATTAATTGCTCTTCTTTTACTGGTTATTGTATTTTTTAAATCATTATCACCCGTTAAAGAAGGCATGACCGCTTCTAAGGATTTTTTATTTAAACAAGGCAATGAGGTGTATGATGATTTTTATGTTAATATATACGACCATTTAGTTTTTAGTGGAATTAAAAACGATTATGAAATCGGCACTATTATAAATAGCACAAACCCCTCTGAAATTAGTGTTATCGCGGACATTGGTTGTGGAACCGGACATCACACAGCAGACCTTTCTGAAAAAAATCTGAAAGTTGTTGGAATTGACATATCTCCTTCAATGATTCAAAAAGCTAAGGAAAATTATCCTGATAACAATTTTCGTGTCGGCGACGCTTTAGATGCTGGATTATTCAAAATGAATTCTCTCACACACGCACTATGTTTTTATTTTACTATATATTATTTCAAGGATAAAAGACATTTCTTTGATAATGTTATGGAGTGGTTAATGCCTGGAGGTTATTTAATCGTTCATCTTGTTGACAGAGAGACCTTTGACCCGATGCTTCCACCATCTAACCCTTTGTACATTGTTTCACCGCAAAAATACGCAAAAGAAAGAATTACAAAAACTAAAATTACTTTCGAAGACTTTATATATAATGCTAATTTCGATCTTAGCCAAAGTAATAATATTGCTATATTTGAGGAAAAAATAAAATTTAATGACGGACATACTCGCAAACAAGAACAGAAATTATATATGGAGGATACATCAGAAATTGTAAATATGGCTCAAGATTGTGGATTTATTCTTGAGGGGAAAATTGATATGGTTAAATGCGCTTACGAAAATCAATACTTATACATTTTTGTTAAACCTTCTTAAATAACATTTTTTATACATCATAAAATAATTGGATTGTTTCTATTGTCTTGTTTGTCACATTTAATGGCTTACTCCAATATGTAATCGTTTTTTCCAAACAAGTTAATCTCTCAATCCATTCATCTTTTTTTGATTTTTTTACCACGCAAATACCTTTTTCATTCGCACCCCAACAAGAACTTATTTTTTTTTCGTTCTTTATATAATCGTCTGGGTTAAATCGTATAAATACAATTGGTCTATGTCCCAAATCTTGTGATAATTCCATTATACGTTTGTTTTCACAACTACAATCATAGTTATTATGTTGGTTCTCGTCTATTTCTATTATTACAATCTGATAACCCAAGTCTAATAATAGGTCTGGTCTTCTTTTAGAACAACCGTCGTTTATTGTCTTGTCTGTTTTCCAATCAAAATCAAAAAACTTTTGTTTTACATATTCAACAACACTATATTCTTTTGTTTTATAGTTTCTTGACACTGGTTTATCTGGAAACATATTCATATAACAAAACAAACAATAACCATCATATTTTTTTGAAACTAAGGTTAAACACCAATCATTTTTACAAGTTTTATCTTTTACATTTACCATTCCTTCTGATTTATGAGCGGAACAATATATTGCTTTTGTTTGTCCTTCCTTATTATAAATTGGTATTACTTTACAATT
>JACKZZ010023066.1_pt1 | contig 14900 bp, 9 predicted proteins | sample 8027871 | NCBI WGS metagenome assembly JACKZZ01 (sample SAMN15724774, study PRJNA655200) | protist metagenome | isolation source: fluorescence activated cell sorting (FACS) single amplified genomes of... | place: USA: West Boothbay Harbor, Gulf of Maine | collected 2000-07-19
CAATCTACGTAGTAGATTCCACTACTCCACTCCACTGATTTGGGGGAGTGGAGTTTATAGATAGATAGTCCCTATCTTTGTTGGATTTTGTTGTTGGGAAGATGCGTGGAAATGGAAGAAGTGATGTTTTGGTAAAATTTGAGACAAAAAGTTTTCGTGTCAAGGGTGTTAGTTTTCATCCTATGAAGCCATGGATACTTTGTTCATTACATAATGGATGGATACAATTATACGGTAAGGAGAGCAGAAATAAATCGAGTCGTCGTCGTCGTCGCTCGTCGTCGCTCGCGCTCGCGCTCAGATTTTTTTTTTTAATTTTGTTCTCTATCTATCTATCTTTCTCGATTCTGTGTATATGTGATATGATATGATATATTATATATATGAGATTATCATGAGGCCATTCAAGCCTAAATCGCTCGTGCGCGTCGTCGTCGCTCGCGCTCGCGCTCCGATTTTTTTAAAATTTTGTTCTCCTCTCTCTATCTTTCTCGATTCTGTGTGTATGTGATATGATATGATATACATATATGAGATTATCATGAGGATGATGATGATCAATTCATTCAAGCCTAAATCGCTCGTACATGTGCGCGTCTTCGTCGCTCCGAATATCCTTTCCGTTTTTTATTATTTTTTATTATTTATTTTCTCGATTCTATGATATGAGATTATCACGTGACGGTGCTGATCAATTCATCATCATCGAACGAGATTTTATTACATCCATGTGGTTCTGATTGACTCACATGATCTCCTCAACTTTTCGTTCTATTTTCCCTCCTCCATTTCACAACTTACGTAGCCTAACTTACATATATTCCAATTTCCTACTCTTTTTTTTTTGTGTGTGTTTTTTTATTAGAATGATTTATATATATACATATATCTTACGATATTTCAATAACACTGAGTCAGTTCCAGGGTGGTGGTGATGGTGGTGTCCGCGGACGCCCGACGCTGGACCACCCCACCACCCCCGTCTCTCTCGTAGTAGGGTGGTATGAGATAATTAACTTATGAGTGAGACCCAAGAAGACAATAATAAAAAAAAGCGATAATAAAAAAAAGCGAAAAAATCAAGACCACTATCCCCCTGATCCTACAGTAGTAGTAGTACCATCTCACAGTATCTCATAGATAGGCAGGCTCCTAGATAATCTCTCGAAATTTTTATCATACTGTGTGAGGACGTCGTACGTTAGTAACGAGAATAGGTAAGTGGTGGTGTAGAGACGACCAAGACAACAAAAATTTTTGTACATCACATCACCAGTACCATCGCCAGTATCTCATAGCTCATCATAGGCTCCTCCTAGCTCCTAGACAATATACTAGACCTCGAAATTTTCATAATTTGAAGACTTAAGAATATTTGGGAATTTGAAGACTTGAAAGAATTTGAAGACTCGAAAGAATTTGAAGACTTGAAAGAATTTGAAGAATTTAAAGACTTGAAAGAATTTGAAGGACGATAGGAGGAGTAAGATGGGCAGAGACCAAGATAAAAAATGAAAAAAAGAAAAAAAAAGAGTAAAAAGAGACTCAAGCATCTCATAGCTCATCCTATAGGCTCCCATAGAATTTCTCGAAATTTTCATCATACTGTGAGTAGTAAGTAGTAGTAGGATGGGCAGAGACCAAGATAAAAAACGAAAAAAGAAAAAAAAGAAAAAAAAGAAAAAAAAAGAAGAGTAAAAAAAGAAAGAGAAGATGTTCTCCAGTATCTCAGAGCCTCAGAGCTCAGTAGTCATCGTATAGGCTCCCATAAATTTTCTCGAAATTTTCATCATACTGTGAGTAGTAGTAGGATGGGCAGAGACCAAGATAAAAAACGAAAAAAGAAAAAAAAGAAAAAAAAGAGTAAAAAGAGAAGATACAGCAGCGATAGCGATAGTGATAGTTCAGATTCAGAGTATGAGAGAAGAAGACAGAGAAAGAAGGAGAAACGGAGTAGACGAAGAGACGACGACGACGACGACGAGCGTAGTAAAAACTCTACGTCGTCATCATCAGAGAAGAGAGTAAAAAAAAGAGCTAAAACGAATAAATTACTTGGATATTCGAATTCGAACAATCCATTTGGTGATTCACAACTCAGCAAACCGTTCGTGTGGCACAAGAAAAATGAACGAGACGTTCGAACGGGAAAAACGAAGCGGGCTCCCAATCTAAACGAGCAGAGAGAACAAAGAGATCGTAATTTAGAAGAGATTCGAAAGGTGCAGAAACGTAGAGAGGAAAGAGAGCGTGAGAAAGAAGAGCAAGAGCAGTTAAAAATGCTTGAGATGAGACTTCGTGAGGCTGAGCAGTATCAAGATTGGGAAGCAAAGGAGGAGGAGTTCAATCAAAATCAAATGAAGAAAAAAGTCGTGGCCAGAGCCAAGAATAGACGAGAGACTGTGCTTGATCTACTTGCAAAGAATTATTTGATCTTGGATCCTCCAACGAGATCAGTACATGATGATCCGGACAGAGGTACGATGGAGGATGAACTTGGGACTATCGAGCTCGAGAGAAGACTTCCGACTCGTGTCGTGGACGAAGTTGAGAGTTTGGGTGAGCTCGAGCATCTTCAGGACGGCATCAAAGATTTTGTGAAAATGACGTTGGATAAGCCGCACGGAGAGTTCTGGAGTGAACTTTCGATCGTCGTGAAGTCAGCGTTGAAGCGATTGAGACGTGTTGAGGAACACGGAAAAGGCGGGGCTGGTCCGCGTGCCTCAGACAATGCGGTAAGAAAAGAACTCGATGAAATGTATCGTGATCACTCCTCGAAGGAGTTGAAAAAGATGGCATCGGAGATCCATGATATCATCGAGAAAGGACATTTGGATGGTGTCACGGTAGATGTTGAGTTTTATGAGAAACAATTGGATCAAATTAGAGAATACACAGCACGAGCACGTCTTCGAGAGCTTCATCGTGTTGTGTTGGAACGACATCAAGATTTGATGAAGAGGACGGGAGGAGATGACGTGAGAGATGATGGTGTTGATGAGATGTCGAATTCAAAGAAGGACGAAGCAGAGGAGGAGGAACGTCAAAGAGAGCAGACGGATTACGAATTTGCAATGTTATCACCAATTCTTGAGAAAGATGATGGTGGAGAGGACATCCTGGATGAGGAAGAAGATTTGAAACGGCTTCAAGAGTCTCGATTGCGTGTTCTCACGGAATCACGAGATCGACTCATACTTCTATCTCGAAGAACCACAAAAAGCTCCAAGAAAGATAGCTCAAGACTTGCTTCGAGAATGTATGCAGCAGAACGAGAGAAAGGTAATTCGAATGGTGAGGAACAACTCAAGGAGGGTGAAGTATCTATTTCTGGTCAAAACTATTCATGGGCTGATAAGTATCGTCCTCGAAAGCCTAGATTTTTCAATCGTGTCAAGACTGGATATGAGTGGAACAAGTACAATCGTACACATTATGATCGTGATAATCCTCCTCCAAAGACTGTGCAGGGATACAAGTTCAACGTCTTTTATCCGGACTTGATCAATTCCTCTGATGTACCGCAGTACTTTCTTGAGGCATGTAGTGATAACAAGGAATTTTGTATCTTAAGATTTCATGCTGGTCCTCCTTATGAAGACATTGCTTTCAAAATCGTGAATCGTGAATGGAACAAGTTACCCAAACATGGCTTTCGATGCGTATTCGAGAGAGGAATATTGCAACTTCACTTTAACTTCAAGCGTCGTTTCTATCGTCGTTAAGTGTTGAAGTATTAATATAATCAATCACACACGTTTTTTTTGTTATTATTTAAGAGTAGCTAATTACTACTACTGACGAATAAAATAATCTGCATCACACACACACACACACACAACTTATAAATCAAAATCCTCCTCGGTACGAGCATTAAAGCAGCAGCTAGCTGCGGATCATCATAACTTACACTAGCAGATAGGTATTCAAACCAAGTAGGAAAAAATGTGTATTTAGTGCCGATAATCTGATGAGGAGCAAGGACACAAACGTCGTCGTATCTATCTCACATATATATGAGACGGTGGTGTAGATCACATCATCATCACACCACAGAAAATGTATGAAACTGGAGAGATCTATATAGAGAATCTGACAACATTATTATTAGTGAAGTAAGTTTTCATGACGAAGTAAGTATAAAGCCGAGGAGCAAGAAGAAGAATCAATAGATGGTTTCGGACGTGAGTTTCGGACGTTTCGGAACACCCACCCACAGCCTCAAGAAATGAATTGGTGCGCGACGTGTTTTGATGGTGGTAGTTTGATAATATGTGATTCATGTCCCAAAGCATATCATATTGAATGTGAATCTACATTATCAATAGGATCAAATGGTTATGTAGATGTAGTACTACCCGAAGGAACATGGAATTGTATTCATTGTAGATCTTTAAAATCTTTACCCGCGAAAGAGAAGATTCGGAAAACTTTCGTCTCTGATCTTTTATCGAGAATAGAAGGAAAAAGTATGTTGGGAATTGTACTTTATAGTGAATTAGTATTGAGAAAAGAACCCAGAGAAAAGATTTTGGATATTTGGATGAAGTATAAAGGTACTGAGAAAGATTTAGATTTTTCGTACGACTTTTCCTACGAAAAGAAATTGCCGACTGCGCAGCAGCAATCGTTATTGTTCTCAACGATTCGTATCTTGAAAGAGCAAGAAATATATGACGAAGTATTCAAAAACCAAGATGGTGTAGATTTGTGTATTATTTCAGGATTTGGAGGAACGTTGCCCAGAGCGTCCATCGAGAAAGCCGAGTGGAATAACATTTCCAGACAAACGCGTTGTGGATGTTGCGGAGAATCTCGAATCTTTCGTACTCGATGTTATCATTGCAATGCAAGAACATGCTTATCAGGTGCAATTTCTCCACTTTTAAAGACCATGATAAGTCGTATTCCGATTCGACATTCGAATAATGTTAAACGTGTATGTGAGAGAGAAAACAAGACACGTGAAGGACTTCGACTTGAGGCGATCGAACGAGGTTTGACGCAGCTACGAAAATGTCTTGACGTGTCACGTAACTTTCGAGTTCTGGGAGGTGACATGATTTTTTTGTCTCAGAAACTCGACATTGCTCTAACGAATGCAAGTAAAGCAAATGCGAATAGATTCAAATCAATTCATGTCATATATCATGACTGGCTTCTAAAGACTGCGAAACGATGGATGATGAAGTGTAACTCGTTACCTTCAGATGCTGAGGTTGCTGATCTCTTGAACATTGTAGAGGGTATTCATGCGTTGAAGCGTTTGAATCTTAATGACAGTACAAGCAGCAGCAGTAGTGGTGTCGGTGGTGGTGGTGATTCTCGACACGAATCCGTAGAAGATGAGGAGAAGAAGGAAGAAGAAGATAAATATATATCAAGTTCTCTTACAATATCCTCAAATCGAAAACAACGCAATGCATCGAAAAAAGCAATAGAATTGATTCGAATGTCTCGAACCATGGAAGAAAAACAAACTTTAAGGAAAAGAAATAAGAAGAAAGGACCTGGAAGAAAAATGAAAAAGAAGAAGAGAAAACTTCAAGATTTTGGAGGAGGATGTCATGTGTTTGACGAGTCGAGATATGATTCCTCGAATAAGATATTTTCTTTCTCAGATATGATATCTGAAATCACAAACATTCTTTCGTTTCATCACGTCACCGATGTGATCGGATTCGATCCAACCAGTGAGAATGGATTTCCCATGACTGCAAAAAACCATTGCTCGAATTGTGCTGCAGTCATGAAACGAGGAAAAACTCGATGTGAACAATGTCAAAGCTACATGTTTAAATCTGTTGATTGGGGGGGCTCTCACGGATGCTTGCGTGTGGTTATATCTTTTCGAGGATGTATCTCTGAAACTGAAATGTCTTGGATCCGCAAATCGAGAACTCTCTCCTACATTTCAAACATTCTCACGTTTACATTTGTGTCAAGCTCGTCACTACTTCTCACTTGACGAAATCGGAATTAATGATTTCAAGTTACAGTGTTACTTCATTACTCATTTTCTCTACATCGCGAGTGATTGGGGATCCTTTCGGTTACCTCGTGAACTCTTTATGGAAGAATTTCGCTTCATTGTGAACAACTTGCCTTGTGCTGTAAACACTCTAAGCGATTGCGAAATCGTGGGAGAATTTGTGCATTGTCTTCGTATTCTTGGTGTTGGAGAAACGACGACGACGACGACGACGACGACGATGAGTAATGATGATGATCATGATGTCATAAAGATCATAAATATCGCAGTTGATTTTCTTCTCGATACTGAAATCAAAAACGGGAAGCGTGGAGAATGGGTTCCTCGTAAACGTACAACAAGGGCATATGATCGATATCATGCTGCGTATTGCGGTGTCGTCGGTCTTTTGGATACTGTCCCGCCGTTTCCTCGTGTTGGTGTTCCTGTTTTGATGGCGAAGTGGTACATGAACAGAAAAATCTTGAAAAGTGGTTTCGGTGATGGCCCCAAAAAATAATGAATTATGATGATGGTGATAATGACATTAAAAGTGTGCTGCTGATCGGGGTGAATTTTCAATGCGTATCATCTGCCCGTCACCAATGTTGCCTCTTGCATAAAAAAAATAATAATTATTATAATTGTACTTCGCGTTTTTTTTTTTAAACCAACCAACATCATCATTATTATTCCCATTTCAAGGAACCGCGCAATCGACTAGCCGTCTCAAGTAATGAAGACATGTGATCAAGCATGTCCATAATATCGTCATCGCTTTCCTGATCGAGATGCGTTTCTAGATCTTCTAAACTCGTCACATCTGCCTTACTACTACTACCACCATCTATCTCACTATCCTCTTCCTCGTCTATTTCCTCTCCACCAGTAGGAAACGCTTCTTCCTTTTTCTTACACCACTCAGCATCTCCGAGATTCTTCAACTGATTAAAATTACTATTACGTTTCGACGGATGATCAATTCGAATACCGTCATCTACAAGCATACATGCAGTACAGACACCTGGAGTGTTGTCATCTCTTCTACGTTCTCCAGTTACTGAATCGTATGATACATACTTCAAGAAAACGAATTCACACTCATCACAACTGTTTGCCTCGAATGCGGAAACTCCGTCGCAGCCTGCCGGTGGACTATGATCCTCCTCCTCCTCCTCCTCCTCTTCTTTTTCAAGATCATCCATGATTGCGGCAAGACCGGTTGCTTCTAAAGCTTCCTCTTGCTCCTCCTCCTCCTCAAATCCCGTTGCATCTAATTCATTCTCTTCTTCTACTCCTTCTTCAACCTCATCATCTTCAATCTCATCTTCTTCATCTAGACTCTTGACTTTTTCCTTCAATGGATCAACTTTCGAGGGTGGATCATCATCACAGGCTACTTCGCAATCCACATTTTCTCCAGCTGCTTTTTGTTCTATACATTTCATGCACGGATCTTTGGATGGCACTTTAGATTTACCATCACAAATTTCAGCACATTCAATGTTCTCGCCTTGTGCTTGACGTGTCAAGCAAATAGTACATTTTTCGGACTTATCCTCACACATCTCACACGCAATGTTCTCGCCACGTTTTTGACGTACTAAGCATGAACCACAATTTGGACTCTCTTCTTGGATGATCTCGAACCCGTCTTTATCATCGATATCAAGATCCTCATCCGATCCAGTCATCGAAGATCCAGTCATCGAATTGGAAATTTCATCATCGTCCATCGTAAACGACGTTGGTCCTTCCTTATTTTTTCCATCGACACACAAATCATCACACGCAATGTTCTCACCTCTTGCTTGACGTGACAAACACGAAACACATTCATCTGTCATGTCATCACCCTGAAAACCCGTAGCTGCAGAGTTAAAATCGTCCTCAGCTTGGGCTACGCAGACCTTTCCGATCAATTGATTGTGCTGTTGCAATGCTGCCATCACGTTGGCGTGAGAAGTCTGAGCACTCTCACTACTACCAAAAAGTTTCGACGTCGCGTCTTCGTTTAACTCGAGATTCTTCTTCTTCGTCGCAAGAAGAGTCTCGATCGTATCTCGAATTTGAGCAAGAACATTACGCTCAGCCTCGAATTGTATTTTCATCTGTTTCCAAGCTGCAATGTCTCTCTTGATACGATCTCCGTGTTCCTTAATGTCCTCTCTTCTTTGATCCTCATCTCCGATCGTATTCTTTCGAACACGATCAAGATTTTGTACGATACTCAACATTTCGTCTAAAAGTTGTTGCGTACCAGCAAGACTTTCTTCACTCGTAGTTAATTTCGAACTTAATTTCGACTTGACTTGAAGAAAAGACGTCACTTCGTCCTCGCTTATCTCCGGTACGCTGAACGTCTTGATCGGATCGAAAGCGGGATCTCTATAGGAGTCCGAGGATCTCAAAGCAAGACTCTTTTGACGCATCATCAATACATTTGCAACCAAATCTTGCATTGCAATAAGATGCGCTGCACTGAAAATCTTGTTCACTCTAGTTATGTGTGTGTTCAAATTATTCATCATTTTCTTGAGTCTCTCGATTCTTGTCTGAACCTTGAGTTTCGTACTGCTCATGTCGTTGTGAATTCCTCCTTCAGCTACTACGATTTCTTTTTCTACGCTAACACTGGATTATTGGTTGTTTGGAAGGGATAAGGAATGTGTGTGTGTGTGTGTGTGTGTGCTTGTTTTGGAAAGGATGAATGAAAAAGGGAAACTTACGTTTCGCGCATTCTCGAGGTCCACGAATCGATGCTATCCCGTTCCTGTCTACATGTCTCTAGAATCTTCGATGAGAGTTGCTCATGTGTCCTTTCATGCCAATCATTCATCGCATTTTCCTCCGCACTCCATGCTACCTCATGTGATATTCTCGTACTTCTCTCCTTCTCTAAATCACCTCCCAAAAACGATGCCGAGAGCGGAAGTTGTTGTCGTCCTCGTGGTGTTCCCAATTCTTCTTTTTGTCCCAATACTACTACGAAAACTACTGATACATTCAGAAAGAGTAGTAGTAATGATATTCTAATCATTGTTTCACACTTTTTTTTGTTTTAATAATATTTCTTCTTCGAGATTCGCGCGCGGCAGCCGCCTTGGATTTTTTTTTTCCAAAACACAACAAAAATGAATTTTTCCCTTTCCAGAGGTCTCCATGATGGATTCTATGTACGGTATTTATAGAGTATTTTATTGATCGTATATCTCATAGCAGCAGCATATACGATATATGATATATGATATAACTTATGATGAGATATGTATATAGTAGAAGAGTTAGTTAGTTAGTAGTTAGTTAGTTGTTAGTCGTTGGTTTTGTTTATGATGAGATAGATAATAAGCTGTTCTTAATAATAAGAGTAATAATATCCAATAATATCCCATCATAAGAAGTAAGTAAGTAGTGTTACATACATCATCATCATCAAACACACATACGTACATCATGTACGTATATATCCATCCGTCCCATCGTCGTCACCGATTATCTATAAATAAGTCCAAGCTCTCGCTTAGATTCTTTGGTGGTGTGTGATGTCAAAAAAGATTTTTTTCAATTTTTTTTTTATTCATAAAACAACCAAGATGAGACCAATATCAAGACGTACGAGAAAACGTCATGATGGAATAATGGCAGAACTTCATGGTCATCTGAAAAATACAGGAAAATTGGTAGAGAAAAAGGCAAAAAGTAAAAAAAAAAAAGAAACGAGAAATCTCTCCAAATCGTTTTTTTTCGCGTTATTATAATATATCACATCGACGAGAATTTTTATCAACAACAACATCAACACAAAACTATAACACAGTCGACCTCGCCCACCTCCTCGACCTCGACGTGCTATATCTGTTGGAAGTGATATGCGTAATAGTGTAACGAGAACGAGAAAAGAGCATCGCAGAACGATATCTACTCCCGACGTCTTAGAGACCGGTCGTCAATCTATTCGTTACTCCGTGGAGAAGAGAGATATACCTCACATCGTATCAGCTTGTATTGATTACATCGACATGTATGGACTGAAGGTTGAGGGTATTTTTCGTGTGAATGGAGATTTGAAACTTGCAGAGACGATTCTTCATAGAGCGAGCTCCGAGAAGCGTTTGAATCTTCATTCGGCTTTGGGATCTGGATCACCAGATACAGACACTTGTCGCACGGTTGCATCTCTTTTGAAAATGTATTTTCGTAACCTTCCTACACCACTGTTTCCGTATTCAATCTACAAATCTGTGCTTCGACATTGTCGAAACGGAACAAAATTAAAAGAGATTGTTCATGCGGCGATGAATAAGCCCACTCAAGATTGTTTGTGTGAGATTCTTCGACTCTGTCAACGAATCTCAGGTTTTGCCAAGACAAACATGATGCACCCGAATGCATTATCGATTTGTTGGGGTGCAAGTTTAATCAAAGCACCTCCTTCGAACGATGATTCGATGATGTTTGCAGCTGCCATGGATGCAGGAAAGCGTAACAAGGTTATCGAGACTATGATTTCGAATTTGGACAATATTTTCCCTCCAAAACCTAGTGCCTCAAAATTGAAGACTCTTAGTCCAACCCGTACGTTTCCATCCCCACCACCAACGCCTTGTGATGATATATCTGAAGAGGACTATGGTAAGAAGAGCCTTGCAGATATCGTCGTTCCGCTCGTGAGTATGTGTTCTAGTGATGATGATGATGAGGAGGAGGAGGAGGAGGAGGAGGAGGAGGACGACGACGACGAAGAAGAAGAAGAAAATGAAGAAAATGACAATCAAGACGAGTTCTATACTCTTAGAAATGAGAAAAGAGTAGATGAGGACGAAGAAGAGGATGATGAAGACATTGTTGGAGAAGATGATGGTGATAATGATGATGAGTACGAAGTCGAAGAAGAAGAGGAAGATGATGATGATGAGTATAAAGTTATTCAGGAAGAAGAGGAACAAGAAGAAGAAGAAGATGATGATGATGATGATGAGTATGAAAATGAAGTTATCCAGGAAGAAGAGGAACAAGAAAAGGAATGGCAAGAAAATGAGAAAACGGAACAACTTGATGTCATCACTCCCACAGTACAACCAGAGGATGAGATGAGAGAAAAAAAGCATCAACAAGAAGAGAATAAACAAAAGAAAATGACACCACTTCGAAGAACTCATCGCAGCATTGAAACAAGTCCTCTTCAACGCTTTGAGCGACTTGCATCACCACCAGTACCCAAAGACGCGTCAACGTTTCAACAATGCTTGCTCACACGACCTTTTCGATCAGATATTCGACTTCCTGAGGACTTGTGTATGACGAAAAAGCAACAAATTATTACATCTCAAAAGAGTATAACCAAGTTTCTGAGTAGAAAAGATACCCAAGAACTTCAAGATGACATCGCATCTTCCTCCTCATCCTCCTCGGACGTCGACGATGACGAGAAAGATGAAGACGAAATCATGAACAACGAAATTCAAGAAGATAAATATGGTGAGAAAAGAAATGAAAAACTCGAACGCCTCGTATCTTTTACAGCACGTGAGGAGATACAAGAACAGCAAACAGAATCGACTTGGATTTGTGTATCTTGCAATTTTTTGAATCTCAAACTTGAGTCCTTCGAAAATAAATGTGTGATATGTGGTCACGAAGATGATGATTTGAAGATCCATATCGATGAGTACGTCAAACACGAAGACGAAGAAGAAGAGAAGGTACAAACAAGAGAAGAGAAACAAAGAACATCATCATCATCATCATCATCTCTAAAGGAACAAAACAAAGTCTTGCAACATCGTCTTAAGCGTCTGGAACAACAAATTGCCATGATGCAACGATCAGCTGCTCGACGCTCCTTGCCTCATGCCTTAAACGATCAACGAAAACGTAATCAATCTGCTACTTTGATGGCTCAAGCCCCGGTAACGAAATCAGTCTACGCACAAGGTGATGCTTTTAGAATGACTGGATGGTCCTTGTTCGGACGTTGGAAACAATGTTTTTGTCGAATTGTGTCAGACAAATTGTTATGTTGGGATAGTAGAGAAGATGCTTTGGGTGGGCAAAAAGCTGACGTCGTGATTTCGTTACATGGACAAGAGATTCAGCTGTGCATGCAAGAAGATAGCAAAGAGGAGTCGTATTTCAGAATCGTGACCAAGAAGAGTTCATCTACACAGTTGAGAATGAGAGGTTTGAACAAAAAAGGATCGGCGTATTGGTTTGCTCGTCTCAAAGATAAGGAGTTGGAGTTGGAGTTTGAGCAAGACTTGTATCGTCGTTGTGGTGATCTCGCCAAAACTACAGAAGATAAGAACATTGAACCTCACATCACTTCCGAGACTCGTTTACTTACCTTTTTGAGATCTCCGAGTGCATTCGGAAGTCATGCTCGACCTCCTGTTCGTGAGTTGGATTTGAGTGTCTTGAGCAAACGTTCTCGAAATAACAAGCGTGTCAAGGGCATTTCGTCAAGTGCAGTATACGTACTTAGCGAGTCCCTGAAAACACATTTCTATTTGAGAAGTCTGAGTCTTCGAGGTTCACTTCGAAGCTCTCGTCATCTCTCGTTGCTCTCCAAGGCTCTTGAACACAACGCATCGTTGACATCTCTGGATCTTTCTGACAATAAGTGTTCCTTTTCAAACGGAGCGATTCCCATAGAATTTATTGACGCGATGAGAACAAACGGAAGTATTCGGGAAGTTGTGTTGGACAGAAACGGAATCGCAGAAAATGAGATTAAAATGTTGGTTCCTGGTTTATTACATAACGTGACAACGTTGTCTTTACGTTCGAATCGAATTGATGACGAGAGCGTTTGTGTCTTGGTTGATCATCTTTTACTTCGAAGCAAGTCTTTGCGTAGCATTGATCTTGCATCGAATGAGATTGGAGACAAAGGTGCGATACGTATCTCCAAGGCATTATCCTCCACTACACTTCACAACTTAGATTTGTCTCGAAATTCAATCGGAGATGATGGTGCAACGTCAATTGCATCATCGTTGAAAGAATCTTCCGCATTGCTGCGAACTCTTCATCTCGAGAGCAACCCATTCACCTCGACTGGATCTCGTCATGTAGCACAAATGGCGCGTGTGAATTTGAGTTTGACTCAGCTTTCCTTTGCAACTTATGTGTTAGATAATTCAGCGTTGCAATCCTTACGTGTTGCGTTTGATTTTTTTTAATGTGGATGCGGCGCTTGATTTTTTTATTTTTTTTATGTGAATGAAGAAAGCTGAGTGTATAATTAATTGTTGGCGATGGTGGCACAGGGAAGTAATCCAATCAATAAATAAATACACATACAATAATTGCGTAATAATAATGCATAGAATTTACGTTCTCGGGAATCTTTTTCAGAGTAAGAAGAAAACCAAACACGCTTATTCCACTCTCAAGCTCTCAAATGTTTCGTGACCCAAGAGAACCAGCCATGATCCATGCTACTGCGTCTTCCCAGACTTGTCGGTAAAATGGGTTCGAGAGAATTTGTTCTCATGACATCATCAGAATCAACTCCAGCAGAAAGAAGATCTGCAAGAGAATCGTTCGTCGAGGACTTTGCCTCGAAATCTTCATCATCTCCGCCAGTGTTTGTTGTCGTGGTCGTAGTCGATGAATAAGTGTTTCTTCTTACGGATCTTCGAACTGGACCTCGATGTATTAAGAACTCGGGAGATTGTTGAACTTGCTTCGCGACAACAAACCTTGCTTCGTAAAGAAACTTGATCGCTACTGCTACAAAGACGCACCCCGAACACAAGACAATGACAAGAAGTAGAAATATAAATATCACAGTTCCCACAGAACCAAACGGCGCGCTGAAATCACCGAGTGACTCGTTGGGATCAGGAAGTTTCATCACAACAGCAATCGCGGCAGATAAAGTATTATTTGAGTTGGACATTCCTCCTAAATTAGCTCCCGTCGAAGCGTCTAGTGCAAAAGGTAGAAACATGTTTGAAGCAAAAGCAGCAGACATGGATGTAAGGGTTTGATTGAAAAGAAACGAACCGAAAAGTGTTGAGCTCGCGTTACCGATGATGAAACCTCGAGCTGTCATCCAATTCAACATCGGAATCATAGCTGGAACGATTTTTTCCTCGTATACGATGCTGTTGTCGACTTTGAGATGAGTACAGACGTCACTCCAAAGACCATAATACGTTTCGCTTCGAAACGTAGCATCAAGACTAGATGTTAATTCGCCCAAATGAAGTTGTTTCGTATTTTGTGTTCCCGGGACGTAACTCATGCCATCTCCAAGAATCACTGTTTTTTGAGACCTTCCGAATTGGTATGTTTCTCCATTGATAAAGTCCCTTGCGAAGGAAGAGGACGTATTTTTCTCCAGTGAATGTTGTAAGGAACTTGACATCTTGTCAAATATCGTTGCATACGATACTTCGCCGAGTGCGAGAGCCAGTTTTACCGAATCCTTGCTGGATCTCAGAAATGCTGCCGAAAACGCAACATCTGGAACTGCGAAACCACAATTCTTAAACGCGCTCTCACTATCGTACTTCACGTCACGAATGCACGCCAATCTACAGATCTCAGCATCGTACCACGTTTTGTTCATTCTAGGATCATTTGTAACTTTACTGGGATACGTATATGTCTTACCCTTACACACTTCGAGAGGTAGAGTGGAGTTCCACTCGGAGTCGAACGGAAACGGACTCTCGAAAGGATGCATGAGATAGAAAAGTCCGTTACCATTTTTCAATCTACGATTTTTCCAAAGATATTCATGCCAATCCTGAATAATTTGAAGAAATGGTTTGAAATTTTTGAATCCGAACGTTCTGTTTGGTGCAGAGTTGAAGAGATGCCATGCCACGCTACCGTGAAGCGGAATCGAAGCGAGTCCGGACGTATACCTTCCGTCCTTTGATTCGTTCTTTACGTTCCAAAACGACGGTGCAGGTTG
>JACKZZ010019539.1_pt1 | contig 14895 bp, 10 predicted proteins | sample 8027871 | NCBI WGS metagenome assembly JACKZZ01 (sample SAMN15724774, study PRJNA655200) | protist metagenome | isolation source: fluorescence activated cell sorting (FACS) single amplified genomes of... | place: USA: West Boothbay Harbor, Gulf of Maine | collected 2000-07-19
CAAGTTAGGTGCTTATAAATAGGTACTTTTACTGAATTTACTGTACAGGTAACTGTACTTTAGCTTATAGTTCTTCAAGAGACGTATAAAAAGGAGTAAAAATGTGTGTGTGTGTGTTCGTATAAATATTATGGATATTTTTTATTACAATGCTATTCCGTTCTATCGAGATAGCTAGTTATTAGTATCAAGTTATTAAAGGGCTAAAATGAGATCTAAAAATTTCGAATATAATAGCATGTAAATAGCATCATCATGGGGAAAAATCAAACCTTGTTTTGGTGGTGGTTATAAAAACTACTAGAAAATAATGAATAAATATTATTATCAAAATTAAAATAAAGATAAAAAAAACATATATCGGAGAGGAGAATTTATGATAGATGTAAAATGACAGAAGAGACATATTAATATATATAGAGAGAGATAGAGATAGAGAAGGAAATGATGAAAATCATTACTATTATTATATTATTAGCTACTACCGTGCCTAATTTGACAAATGGTGAATGTTTGGGATGCGGAACAAACTGTATGGAAGATTATTCTTCAGTACAAAAAACTACCCATTTCTATATTTTAGACGTGTGCAAAGTAAAGGTTACAACAGTTGTGAATGGATCATCATCGTATTGGGTAGAAGGAACTAGGAAACAAGGTAGAGAAATCAGTCTTATCAATAGTATGCCTGCCTCAGATGGTCAACGGCGAATGTTTGATGTCCGTGATGGTGGTAACTTAACTTTGAAAAATTTAAATTTTGAAGGCGGAACAGTTTTAGTGAAACCTTTAGACAGCATAGATAAGTTTTATGAGTTTGGTGCAATTGTTCGGATTGTATCCCAAACCAAAGATACATTCTTCCAAGCAATCCATTGTACTTTTCAAAAAGGTACAGCATATTCTGGTGGTGGTGCGATATTTGGTAGTGGCAAAAGGACAAAATTATATTTAGAAGCTGTTACTTTAAAAGAGAACCAAGCAACAGATAAATGGGGTCGTGGTGGTGCCATATTAGTTGATGATAGTGCATCGTTAGAATTACATCAATACCCAACAAGTGGTGCATCACTTATATATCAAGGTGGGTACAGTTCAACAATACCAGAAATATGGAATCAAAAGCGATATATTTCTGACAATCAAGCACCGCATATTGGTGGTGCAATTGCTGCAAGTGGTGGTGCTACGGCTAAAATTTATGGCGCACCTCACATAGGGTTTGATGATGTTCGTGTTAGCCCATTGAAAAATGATAGATTAGTAATAAAAAATAATAATGCTGGTTATATGGGTGGTGCATTTGGCGCTGAGACTGGGGGAAGTATACTTGTCCGTGGTGCAGAAATCAAATTAAACAAAGCTGGTTATTTTGGCGGTGCGTTTGGCGGGCATACATCCACTTTAAGAGCTGAACATTGTAATATATATGAAAATTCTGTGACTAGTACAACATATGGATTAGGTGGTGGTGTATTTATGGATGTCAATACAAAATTTGTAAATGTAAACTCGAATTACGTAAAAGATTATGAAACTGCTGGTCAACCAAACTTTGCTTTGAGAACTGGCCGTGTAGAAAAAAAAAATGATGTTGCGCGTGCTGCTGAAGCAATTGGGTATGATTTGCTGAATATGAAACGAAATCCATATGGAAAAAATGTCAATCCAACAGATCCAACAAATCCAAATTGTGTATTATTAGAAATTACACTTGATAAAGGGGAACCAGTTCAAACTAGGGTTCCATTGCCAACGAAAGGATGTAGTGACGATCCAGGTATTTGTGGAAGAAATGGTTATGTTGGTCCATGTGTAACCAATGAAACATATGCCACATATAGCAGTGATTGCCGTTGCCCATTAGGTACCATTTATAATAAAGCAAATGGTTGCTTACTATGCCCACCAGATACGTATAATGATGTACTTGGTGCAACTTCTTGCAAACCTTGTGCTATATGGGCTCCGACACCTGGTTTTGCTAAGTGTAGCCCACCAGAAGAACCTGGTGCTGGATTTCATCAATATTCAAAGCTTTCCATAATATGGACGGTAGTATTAGCATTAGTAACTGCGGTTATTCATATAGAGTTTTAGAGAACAAGATTTTTTTTAAAAAAATACGAAAGAGGGTGTAAAAATGTATAAAAAAATAATATTATACGGTACTACGACGCAGAGAAAATTCTTTTTTTCAAATTTTTTAAATTTTTTATATGTGTCATATTTTAACTTTTTTATAAATCAAAATATTTTAACACATCTGCATCTTCCAGCACATTTTTTAAACGTGATGCTGATTCTAAAATCTCTTTTCTTTTCGTACTACTTGGTAATAACGTTAATTCTCCTGGATTATAAAATAAAAAAATAATTTTCACTTTCATTCCACCTTTTACACCGAAATATTTATTTTCAACACTACAAACAATGACGTGGACGTTAATAAGAAAATAATATATATGACGACAGATAATGTAATCATTGATGACGACATTATGATTTTTTATTATTGTTGATATATCTATATATAGTTGATATATATCTAATCTATCTATCTGTCAATCTACTTTGTATAAGAGATGTACAGTTCAAATGTACATATATTTCATTTATTCCCCCTTTTTTTTATATAACAACAAGCCTTTTTGTCATATTTAGTTCATACTTATTATATACTAAATAACAGTAATATACCTATCAAATATATACAATGGTATGTCCATCTTGTATATAATAGCAGGTGAATATTGTTGCAGGAGGAATAGCATAGACAGAGTATTAATACGAGACATGCATTTTTTTAATCCATACAACAAAAAAGAAGATAGCCGCGTGCATCTTAATCTGCTGCTGTCCTATGCTGGTGGTGTGCCTGGGGCCTGGGCCTGCTGTTACTGTGCGCTGTGCATAGATCTATCTACTGTATGAGTTGTACATCATCTTCTTATAGCTGGATAGATATATAGAATAGAGAGTTTATTCTATTTTCTTCTATTTTTTATATTGCTGATATAGATATGGATTGATGCATATGTACATTTCTGTATGATGGTCTGTCTGGTCGGTCCAATGAAAAGAAGTTAACAACCCAAAAGTAGATATCTGTATTTAATGTAAATAGATTACTAGACATAGTAATGAATCCACCAGTAACAATCAAAATAATAAAAGTACAAGAAGTACGAAATGCGGAAAACGTTATAAAATTTGATGATGATGATAATAGTAATACTAATAATGTGAATAATAAAGCAATAATATCAAAAGCAGATAGTAGTGGAGAAATTTCAGCAGAGGCACCTACGCCAACACGTTCATCATCTTTACCTGCATGGCTTATATCATCCTTTGCATCTGTTGAAAAGTTTAAAAAAACTGCTGCAAAAACACGTGAATCAATAAATCATTTGCAAAAAACCTGTAGACGTTTTGATGAAATAAAAAGAAAATCAGATGAATATTTTGCGGAGCGTGAGCGTTTATTAAATATGCGTCAAACTAATAAAAAAGAACGTGAATGTGCACCTATCGAATTGTTGCCAACGGAAATGTATGGCAAAATATTTTTATATTTAACTTCAGAAGATATTCTAGAATTAGTCCTGGTAACAAAAACATTACGTGTAGTATTTGAAAATGAAGATGAAAAATGTTGGCAACCATTAGCTGCAAATAGATGGTATTTAAAGAAACTTGATAATGGTATTATTGATTATGTGCATAATAATAAAAAAAATATTACAAAAAAAGTTGCACCAATGATGATGAAAACTAATAGTACAATTGATAAGAAGAACAATAACAACAACAACAACAACAACAACAATGATTCTTTATCATCATGGAGATTATCTTGTTTAATACGTTGTGCTGGTATGTGTGAAATAAATAGATTGTTGAAAAAATATAGGCATGGTCGTATACCGAAAACAAGTAATGGTTCTCAAACTGCACAACAAGAATGGATTAATGCATTGACGGGTTTAATATTTCTTTGTAATAATAAATATGATATTAAAACGAGAGATATTATATGTACATGTGGTGGTGCTCGTTTTTTACTTGGATTATCTGGTCATAATTCGCATTGGATTAGACGTATAAGTGTTGGTGCATTAGCAAATTTATTAACTTGTACAATTGATGAAAAAAATCAAATGCATCAGTCTTTATACAATGAAATTGAAAAAAATAATGGCGGCGCTGTTTTACGAGATCTTTTATGCTCACCTGTAGCAGAAGTTGAAACAATGGCATCACAAGAAGCTGCACGTTGTTTAATCAATATGAATTGTTCCGCGTATCCAGTTATAGCGAATGAACGTGAATTATTACTTGCACATGAATGGAATATCTTAAGAACACATAGTTCAAATCGTAAACAATTATTTAAAATTCCATTTAATTTTTCATCATCATCCATATCAAATAATAATAATGATAATGTTTGTGTTGATAAAAATAATAACAATAATTATCGTTGGAGAATGTTACATATGTATCAAAGTGGTAGCCGAAAAGGTATTGATGAACATGTTAGTTTTTGTTTTACACTTGATGGGAAAGTATTAGGTAGCGGATGTGATAATGATCGTGGTGTCTATTTTCTAAGTGGTGAATGGTATGGCCTTGAAGCGGAAGATGGGATGAATGTAAGTTCCAAAGCAGGGTCTATATTTATGAAAAAATGGTATGGTATTACTCGAGAAATTGCAATGGAAAGTGGCAGTCCATCAACATTTTATAGAGGATTTTGGTATAGTGGTAGTAAAGATGGTTTCTTTGGGTGTTGGGAGAATAATATGAGTGGATTTCGTCGTCGTTCCATGAAATTGGTACATGGCGGTGGTATATTTCGAGCAGTTCCATTGAGTTGTATGAAAAATGGAGAATTTTGAGAAAGTGATGTGCGTGTTTAATAAATGAATGTTTGTATTTTGGCCATAATACACTTATACCAACGCTTCGTACGAGGCATTTTGTGTACTATTTTTTTTACCGTCTCCATTCTGGCATTCCTCATTTTATAATAAAATATTATACCGTAAATTTTTTACAAAAAATATATTCGTATGGGGTTTTGTTGCGCGGTTGGACTTACAACTATTGGATAAGTTACAGATTACAGATGTATTATTTTATTATATATCATACTTAAATTTACTTAAGTATACGGTAAATTTGATAGCTAGTTAGATAGCGCAGGAACATATAAATATATATTAATTATTTATTAATCAGTTATACAAATTAAAACACATCCCATATACCATTCCATTTACATATATATATATATATTCACCACATATACATACACAATATAATACTATATATCAAAACAACAACAGCATCATCAACAACAATAACATTAAACAACATGGCATTGAATATGCATGATGATAATATTAATCCATTGCGTCCAACATCACCTATGTCCAAACATCGAAAAAAATACATAAATCATGCGGTAAGTTAGGCCTATTATTATATCAATAAATTATTAACACTAACACAACAACAATATATACATTCACATACAATATACACATCCTACACAGAGAGGTGTATATGTAGCTTCACCATCAACGGAAGAATGGAGATTAAGCGATGTTGAGGATGGACAACATTTAGGTTCAAGAGCAAACGAAGGAATTATTTGGAAATTGTCACCTACATTAGAATCCTTAGCAGTTGGGCGAACAATTGTGAATAGAAAAAAAAAGAAAAAGAAAAACAAACAGCAAGGTCTTTTATATGTAAATAATACTATCAACAAAAACAAAAATATTAAAAGCAACAACATATCAAAACTTGAAGAATCTATTTTTGAATTAAGAAGCAGATTACCACAGGAAGTATTAAATTATTCAAGTCCATTTAATGAAATACTTGAAGGTCAACATAAGGAAGAGACTAAACATGCATTTTATGAAAAACCAAGAAATCGAAATGAAACAGATTTACGATATATAACTTTGTGGTTGTTAAATACAGATATGACCAAAGATTTACCTTTACTTGTACGCATGAAATTAGCTAGAATTGTACAAATGTCAAAATATTTTCCAGCCAATATGTTGCTAGCAACAGAAGTAAATCGTCAAAGAATTATTGAAAGTGGTGAATTACCTTCACCTCCAACAATGGTTTCTGTTGTCTTTGATGGACAAATAAAACAAAAATCAAAAGCAACACTTGATGAACGAGTATTAGATGTTCATTCATCCTTTGGGGAACTGCAAGCTTTAGGGAATGATTATAGTGAAGATACAGTTGGTATCTTTGCAGGTGCACGTGGTGTTGATTTAGTACAAATACCATTAAAAGATTATAAATTGTTGATTGCACCATATCGATTGCGAATTTTGAATAGTAAAGTAGAAGCATTACAACGTAGTCCATTATTTAAACATTTATCAAAAGGTCAACTTGGTAGGATGGCATTAGGTGCAAAAACGATGTTGTTTAAACATCGCCAAGTAGCAATACGTCAAAATGAGGAAATAAATTGTATGTATATCGTATCAAAAGGAAGTTTTGTTAGTGGACGAACTGTATCAATGAAACAAAAAAATATATGGCCAGAGCATAGTAATAAACAAGGAGAGAGAAACAATATCAATAATACATCACGACAGATTGTTAAACATATTAGAGTGGCTAAAAGCGCACCATGTGTAACAGTGAATCGCCATGGTTTAGGTAGTTTTTTTGGTGAAGAAGGTAATACAAGTTTATTTGATAAGAAATTATTAGTAACTTTATTATTATTGAATCAACAAAATAATAGCAAGGAGGATGGTGCAAATAATGGTGATAATGCGGACAATACAAAGAGTAAACCGTCTTTTTTGAAATCACCGGAACAAATAAAATTAGAGAAATGGGTCGATACATATAATAAAAGAAAGCAAAAAAACAAAGCTTGGGCAAGTGTTGTTTCGGAAGGTGCAAGTGAAGTCGTATGCCTAAACGCTGCAGATTTCAAATTATTATTACCAAAAGACAGTTTTGAAGCATTTGAATTGATACGAAAGGCTATATCTATTCGTCCAAATGATGCCTCCTTGCGTAAGAAAGCACAAGTACGAAAATTAATGCAAAATGTAAAACATTCCATTTTGAGACGAGGGGAGTAAGAATATACATATATATATATGCATATATTGATTTTTTTGTGTTTTATTTATTTTTAAATATAAATAAAAATGTGTGATAAAGGTGCATTAGAGCTTTACTATATAGTACTCGTAGGATTAGAAATTATATATTTATTCCTTTTTGCAATTTAGTATTCTTGAGCATAATACTTAACACGGGAAGTGTAAAATTATTATGCATATAACTTATAGATTTTAACCCACCATTATTTATCATATACGAACACGAATAATAGCTGCTGGGCATTTATCAAGGAGAAAAAAATATCTCTCATTTTATCAAAAAATCTTATCACACTCTTCTCTTTTTTAAATTTTTTACATATTCTCTTCAAAAACAACACTCAAATCAAACTGTATATAATCATTACATGCAGCCGGGCTCCAATTATTATTCACATTTGAACCATCTTCCCACGCACTGTACAATTTGAAATTTGCTGGGTCGTATACAATAGACATAACATTATCGCCCCCATCAGTAAATTGCTTTGGATTACAACTTAAATAATTAGGTCCTTTAATTCCTAATACTGATACAATATATACAACATCATCAACTGATAATACTTTTCCATTGCTGCTTTTTGATACAATTAAATCATGTAATTCTTTATATCTCCATATTGTATCATTCCATAAATTTTCTTGTGTATGCATCACAAATGGATGCAGTGCATGATTGGATCGCCATACTGCATCTTTTATTGGAAACCCTATTTTCTCTGGTGTACTGACATTTGGCCATTGCCACGTAGCATTAGCTTCAATTGGTGAATTGTCATAAAAATATCCTGTAAAATCTTTCATCGTTTCGAGTGCCATCGCAGCTGGCGAACCTGGTGTACTAGCATCTGAACTTGAACCAATTAAAAAATTAAACGCAGCTGTATTATTTGTATGCGACCAAATAGATCTTGCTTCGGCTAGATTATGGGCATTTTCCATAACATAGCGAAGGCGTAATGGCCAAGGAAAGCCGTGAAAAGAAACTTCAGAATTATCTAAATTAGCTTCACTAACTGTCATTCCATTTTTAGACATGCCAGCAATTGCACCTGATATCAAAGCTCCAAATCCCACTGTAGCGTATGGAGAACCAAGGCCATCAATATTATAAACCGTTATTAATTTCACTTTAGAGATCCCAGTACTTTTATCCCAATCTAAATTACGTGTTGATATTAATCGTCCACCTTCAGTTCTTTCGCCCCATGCAGCTAGAAAATCACAATGTCCAGAGAATGGATTTGCCACTTCAGGTCGTGGCCAAGTTCCATTTGCATATGGAATATTATTTGGTCCTAAATTTTTTTCTTCCCATTTTAAAATATCTTGACATACTTTTGGTTTTTTAGTACATAAATCAAAATCATTTTCAATTAAACGTATGATATTAGAAACATCGGCTGGTAATGTTGACAGCGTAATTACTCGTCTTTGTTGTTGCCCAACATCAATAGACTTATCTACACCTGCTTCCCATGCTCCATGTGTTAAACCAATAAACTCGTCTTCATACTCTTTTGGTATATGTTTTAATAATAAATTTGCATATAAATAATCCATAGCTTCTTCGTAGGATTTACTTTTTTTACCAAACTTATGTTGCATAAAGGCATGATAACTTTCACTACTTTCAACACCTAATAAAATACCAGCAGCATATCCAACTTCTGATCTGTTCCCTTTCAATTCCATAACGAAAGGGGCACCTAATAGATAATTCATATTTGTTGGTGTTATTGAATATAAAGTTGATTTTGCATAAGATTTTATAATTTTCCAATCATTTTTTAAAGGTATTATAATTTTTGGTTGCTGAAACGTTGCCTTTGCATGAAATAATGATACAATATTTAATGATACTATTATTAATAATATTGAACGCAATGTCATCGTGTATATTATCTGATAGTTGTTCGCTCCAACTTGTTTTTCTTTGTTGTTTCAATTTCTATATATGCTTTACTTTTACTCTCTCCTCCTCTCTAACAAGAGGCCGGATTCTATTTGATGTTTCGATCATCAATTTCGATGTTTTTATACCTCCTATTATACGATTATTCTCTCTTCTCTCTCGTCGTCCGTCGTAGGTCGCTATATTTTTATTATAAGTTAAGTTTTTCATCATTTTTCCATTTTTTCAAATTGTTTTTTTCCTTATATAAATACCTTTTTTTGCCCCTCATTACTATAATAATTATTATAATTATAGTACAACGTTTTGTATACTTTATAATATCCAATCCTAATCTAGTTCCTATAGACTTTACAGGTAATACCCAATCCTTATTAAATTTTTTTATTTTTTTCCAATTAAGAAATTTACAACCCACATACACAGGTGTATTATTTTTGACAGTTATCCATACATAATAATTCAATAAATAATAAGAAACAAAACACATTAACATTCAATATATTTTTACATCCATACGTCATGTACATACAGTCATATAATATATAGACAACAACTTCCATCATTCTAACATTAATAATAGTAATAATAGTAATAATAATAATAATAATAATATTAAAACATGGACAATGCAAAATCAGGAAAAGCTGATGCAGTACGACCACCACATTTTATCAAACCACTAACACCAAAAACAAATGAAGGTAATATTGAAAAAGATGAGGCACCAAATTTACTTGCTGATTTATTATCAGAAGCTGTTTTAGAAACAGAGTCCGGGACTACCACTGAAACAATTGAAAAAATAGGTGTGGAAACCACTACGACTTCCTCGAAGAATGTGGTGGAAAATACTGAGACTATTGTCAAAAAGAATATACCAAAAACGTTACCACCTCTATCAATTGATTTGGTCAATTCAACCGAAGATAACGATAAGAAGAAGAACGACAATAATAATAACATAGCTGATAAGACGTCCGAACCCAATGAAAATATTGACGAAAACGCTAAACCAGCTGTTTCAACAGTTGCGATAGTAAAAGGTTCATTATTAAGTGGTAGTTCTGATTCCTCTGACTCTTCATCGGAGGAAAGTGATGTAGATGAAATAACGGTAGAATTAAATAATAATAATAACGACAAGGTTGGAGCTGATAATGGGAATGAAATAGAAGAAGGTCTTGAAATTGACGTGGAGCTTGCGAAAGAAATTGCTTTATCACGTGCTAAAATTGTAGCGAAACATAAGAAGGAAAAAGAAAAGTTATCAGCTGAAAACGAGAATGATGATGATCTGAAGAAAAACATAACAATAACACCTCCTGCTGCAGCAACAACTGCATTAGATGGAATATCTATATCTTTTTCAATTGATCCTCCAAATGATAATAATAATAATAATAGTAAAAAAACGGAAGAGGAAGAGGAGGAGGAAAAAAGAAAAAAACAACAAGAAGAGGTAGATGATTTTTTTGGTGTTAAATACCAACCTACTGTACGTCGACAACAAGGTACTGATTTTGAGAACCAAACACATTGGGAACGCGAATATGAAAAAGAAATGCAAGGGGAATCGATCTTTTCAAATAGTCCGGAAAAAGACGATACAAATAATAATGATGGTGATAATGATGATGAATTTGATTTTGATTCTGAATCTGATGAAGAGGAAGGTACTACCACCAATAATATTGTTGTGAAAAAAACTATACCTACAATTTCCACCGAAACTGAAGAAGCGCGTAAATTAAGAATGAAAAAAGAAGAAGAAGCATTAATTAAATCTATGAAAGAAGAAATGGAAGCAGTACAAAAAAAAAGAGAAGAAAAAGAAAGAAAAAGACGTGAAGAAGCAATAGGGATAGTTAGCGATAACAATAATGAAACAACTGATATTAAAGCTTCATTATTAAAAGCACAGCGTGAAATTACTGAAAAATATTCAAATACGGAAAAGGATAAGGAAGCTAATAACGATAATAAAAATGATAAAGTTATTAAAAAGAAAATGCCAGAAATACGTTTGTCAATAACAGAGCAAAGTGGACCATTAGAAGTATTCAATGAGGACGAGGAAGAAGAAGAGGAGGAGGAAGATATGAATGATTCTTTTGAACATGGCAAAATTGAAATTGGTAAAGCAATAACTATTAAAGCACCAACACCAGATAAAGTGAAGGAAGTGAAACCAGAGGATAATACTGTCAAAAAGCATAGTCATGCAAAAAGTGTTAAAGAACAAGTATTAAATGAATTTGAGGAAGATGGTGATGAGGACAACGACGACGACGATGGTACAGAGGATAAAAAAGATTCAGAAACGTCATTAAATGATGACAGGGCAATACAAGCTGCTGAATTTGATGCATTGGTTTCGATGGAAAAACCTGTTGTTGATGGAGCCCAAACTACTGGTGAACGTTTAAAAGCACTTGGTAAAGGTAAAGCAATTACATATAAACAAGGATTGAAGGAAATATTAGCAGCGAGCGAAGAATTGGAAAAGAATCGAGCTAATATTGTTACTCAAACAAAACCAACATATTTTAAAAAACGTAGCGGGTTGATGGGAATGTTTGGATCTAAGAAGCCAAAGAAGTTGAATGCTAATTTATTTGATGAACGTGATAAAATATTTTTAATGGCACAATTAAAATTTAACCCTGATAACGATACCCACGTAAAAATAATACAAGGTGTTTATCGGCGTATAACTGGATCGGATCGTGACATACCATTACAAGCGCGTATGTGGATGGATATTGGTTTTCAAACACCAAACCCTCAAACTGATATTCGTGGCACTGGCGTCTTTGGTTTATTACAAATGTTAGGTTTTGTAAATTCCCATTTTGATTTAGTATATAAAATACATAAATTGTCATTGACGGAAACAAATTCATTTCCATTGATGGCAACTGCGTTTAATATAAGTGGTACATGTTTAAATGCATTGAGGCAAGGTGCATTGAATAAAGTAGCAAATGATAATAAAAGCATACTTGAAACCGTGCAAGATTTTTATGAAAGTACATTTTTTGCATTTTATCACGAATTCCAAAAGAAAACATATGCTGATAAAATTGATAGTATACGTAACTTTCAGCCAATTTTTCAAGAAGCGATGCTTAAGTCAACACGTAAACCATTAGAGGCAATGGATACTTTAGCAAAATATTTAATTGGTCAACAAAAACAAAAGGAGGAACAAGAGGTGCAATTTACAAATATGAAAGCAGAAGTTAAAAAGGCAAATGATAAGAAGCAAAGCGAATTTGGTGGAGTATGAAATGGGTTAATGATGTCTGTGTCGGTGTGTTTGATACGAATGTATATTAATATTATATATGTGTGTATCATACGTATATTTTTTTATTAAATTTTTATATTTATTATTTAAAATACATTATATCATAGCATTATTTTGATTATCAGATTTTAATTTTTTACTTTTTATTATTTTTTCTCATCACTTCCATTTCATCTGGATGCCATAAATATGTCCCCATGCATGATTTGATTCTGTTAGATGCATCTGCTCTTAATTTTTGAGCACAATGGATACATACAAACTGACCCCTCTTAAGTGTTGCCCAGTTTGGATTTTTAGTACCGCAATCAGCACAATTGGTTTTGCGAAAAAGTTGGCGCAATTCTTTGTGAAATCCTTTATCTAATTTCTCAATTTCTTTTTTATCATATTTATTTCCTAATTTTGATGTAGTCGTTGACATATTTTGTTTTGCTTGTTGTAATTTGTTTTGTTATTTTGTTGTTATGATTGAATAATTATTTTATTTTCGTTGTTTCTTGTTTTAGATGTTTGTTTTACAATTCTTTATTTTTGTTTCTCTTCTTCTGTGTACTTTCATGTACTATCTTTGTGTGCATATGTTGAATTTGGTTTATTTTTTTTACCCTAACCTGGTGGCTATAATTTGTACTTGTTAGTATATAAGTACTTTGTTTGCCAATTTCCATTAATCTGGAAAAAGTCCAATCTAAAAGCGCCACGTCTTAGCTAATTTAACACCACACAGTATTATAATATCTGAAAAAGGACACACACTACTACGAGGATTTTTTACCAAATATGCACAAAACAACACACAACACAACAAAAAGGACAAAAAGGCCGATAATTACGAAGTGCATACATGTATCTAACCCACATATATTATTTATAATACATAACTATCGCGAAAGAAATCGATCTTATTAAAAAAAAGATTCATATATCTATCTATATAAACATTTAACAAATTAGCTCTATATTATTACAAAAACATGCCAGAATTGACAAGTGCAAAATCATTACAAAATAATGGATATATGCGTTTAAAAAAAAGATTACAGGATAAAAATCAAAATGCAAAATCTAATGGTGAGAAAATGCATGATTCAACCAAAGCAGCGAAACGAAAAGCTCCAACGACAAAATCTAAAGATAGCAAATTGAGTAAATTGATTACACGATGTGCATCTGGTGGAGTGATGTTTATGCTATTCTCTTATATCATATATCAAGGACATCTTGCTGTCGCTGGTACAATGATTATGTTGCAAATTTTAACTTTTAGGGAATTAGTTAATTTAAGATATAAAAAAACAAAAGAGAAACATATGCCATATTTTCGTAGTTTACAATGGCTATGGTTTTCAGTAGCAATGTTCTTTGCGCATGGCTCATCATGGTTGAAAGCACCAATGGGAGTTGATAAGCATATATTTTCAAATTATATTGAACAATATTTATTATCAAATACAAGTATTCAAAATCATATGGCCTTTTTCGAATTATTTTCCTTTGGATTATTTTCCGTAGCATTTATGCTTTCCGTACTTTCATTGAGAAAAGATTTATATGATTATCAAATCACACAATTTACATGGACGTTAATGTGCCTTATAATTTTAGTATTGCAAATGAAAACATTAGTATATAATATTTACAATGGGTTATTTTGGTTTGTGTTTCCATTTTTAACAGTAGTTGCAAATGATGTAGGTGCATATTTTGCTGGAATTACTTTAGGGGGAAAGATATTCACATATAAAGTTGCTAATCCAAATATTTATCGTCCAATTACATTTTTAAAATTAAGCCCAAAGAAAACATGGTTCGTAAATTCTATTTTCCTACTAAACCTAAAGTAGTTATCCTGTCTAACACATCTGTCATTCATACGCTACGCTTCACAGGGAAGGTTTTATTGGTGCGATGTTTTTTACAATTGCATTTGGATATTACGGTTCCCAATATTTGGGACAAATGAAACATTTAGGCTGTACCTACCAGGAATCTAGACATGGTATTAACGACGGGTGTATGAATGACCAATTATTTCAAGATGAAATTAAATATCATGGTGTTGCAATGGCAGTTTTTGCAAGCGTTGTAGCCCCGTTTGGAGGGTTTTGGGCAAGTGCAATAAAGCGTGCTTGTAATATAAAAGATTTCGATCATTTGATTCCAGGCCATGGTGGATTTATGGATCGTATGGATTGCCAATTAATTATGGTTTCATTTGTATATTTATATTATGCAACTTTCATTGCGAGACCATCATTTATTTTAACTCATGATAATCATTCTCTTGATGCTATTTATGATTTAGCATTGGGAAATCTATCACCAATTGAACAATGTTTGTTAGCACAAAAATTAAATAGTGGTAGTAATATTCAGAATTGCATGTCAATGCCGTAAAAAAATTGCGGTGGTGTTGTTGTTACAATTTACACATCTTATATAAAAATATATAGATGCTGAGGGGATAAAGAATTGGGTTTTTTTAATTCCGG
>JACKZZ010011026.1_pt1 | contig 14873 bp, 18 predicted proteins | sample 8027871 | NCBI WGS metagenome assembly JACKZZ01 (sample SAMN15724774, study PRJNA655200) | protist metagenome | isolation source: fluorescence activated cell sorting (FACS) single amplified genomes of... | place: USA: West Boothbay Harbor, Gulf of Maine | collected 2000-07-19
AAGAGGAAGTAGAAGAAAATAAACGCGCCGCCGCCGTTCTCTCCTGCCATGAAGGTGAAACGCCAGATATTGCCCAGACCTACGGCGCTGCCCATGGCAGCTAGGATGAACCCCCAGCGTGAGGCAAACTCTACTTTTTTGTAGTTCAAATCGCGGCTCTCTCTAGCTTGCTGCAGTTTTGTGTTTTTATTTTTATGTTCTTCTATTATGTGCATTCAGGCGCTTTCGATTCGCGCCTGAATGTACAGCGCTAGAGACCGAACACCTTCTCGGCGGTGCGATGGCGAATGGCGCTGCACTGATCGTCCGGCAGCAGTGCGGTATTCTCCTTCGCGCCTATTGTATCGAATACCTGGTGGGGCCAGTCGGTGCCGAACATGACCTGATCGCGGCCTACGATGGAAATCAGGTACTGCAGTGCGCGGGCATCATAGGTGATGCAGTCATAATAGATATGGCGCAGATAGTCTGTTGGTTTCTGTTGCATCTTGCGGCGTTGGGGAAGTTCTACTTCGTCTCCCTTCTCGAAGCGACCTACCAGATAGGGTAGGGCAGCGCCACCGTGGGATGCGATGAGTTTGAGTTTGGGGTATTTGTCGAAGAAGCCATCGAAGATCATGCGCGTGACCGCCAGAGTGGTATCGAACATAAAGCCTACTGACCAGCTGAGGTCAAACGCCCCCATGTCCATCTGAGCTGCACCGGGTGGGTCACTAGGGTGCAGCAACACCGGCAGGCCGCGTCTATCGATCTCTTTCCAGATAGGCGCGAACATTTCATCGGTGAGGCTCATGCCTGCGACATTGGCGAGAACCATCACACCGCTAGCACCGTTGTCACAGGAACGCGTCAATTCCTCCAATGCCTTCTCGGGGTATTCCCAGGGCAGGGAAGTAAACCAGCGAATTCTGTCGGGATAGGTGCTTTGTGCCTCGGCCATGGTGTCGTTGGATTCCTGTGCCGCCATGCAGCTTACTTCTTCCGTTCCCCAGTAGACGTTAGGGCAGGTGAGTGAAACGATAGACACATCGATACCGGTAGCGTCCATCTGTTTAATGCGCAGGTCATAATCGAAGTGTCCGGGCTGAGGAAAGGCAACCGGTGTTTCGCCGCGGAATATCTCCTCGTGTCCGTCAGGCCGAATCTTGAGGCCGTATTCGCCTCCCTGCTCACGCAGTATTTCCAACCAGCGGTGAGTATAGGCGTGGGTATGGACATCGATAATGGGCATTCGTTGAGCTCCTGAATTAGTAATCGTCAGACTATACGAGCGTTTGCGGCAATTGTAAAAAGGAGATAAAGGGCTCTGAGATAGATGGGGTCGGAGGGATTTATTTTAAATCCCTCCGACCCCTTAATTCCGAGACCCCCATATTGCTCTGTGCCTCTACTGATTGCGCTGCAAGCGCCTATTCAGTTCTTCTTCCTGCTCTCTCGCTGCATCCAGCAAACTCTGTTCAAAGGAGTTTGCTGCCTCAAGTGCTTGTTGCTGGGTTGTCGTAAGCACTCCGCGTGCCTGTTCCTGAGCTTGCGCTTGAACCTGCCCTTGCTCCGGCTCCTGTGTCTGTGCTGGCTCGGTAGGACTCTCTTCAGAACCACAAGCGAATAATAAAGCCAGTGCCGCAAGTGACGTCGTTAGCTTTAAGGCCTTCATTACGCGTCTCTCCTGAATAAAGGAATTAAAGTAGTCAATTAAAGGGGTAGTAGGGATTTAAAATAAATCCCTACTACCCCTTTAATTGTATTCGCTTATGCTTTGGTTTTTTTGCTGCCGGCGCCTTCTTGCGCTTCTTACGAGCGGCTGCTTCGGATTTCAATTTTTTGTCCCAGTCTTTCTCAAACTGAGCTAGCACTTTGGCTCTGGCGGCTAGCTTCCTATCGAAGGGCTTTGCTGATTTTCTTCTGCAGCGAATGAAAATCATCTTCCAGTTCCTCGACGACGTGGCGTGATTTGTCTTTTGCTTGTTTTAATGTGGGCATAGTGTTGCTCCGTGAAAACTAAGTGATGATGATTCTCTAAAATTACATAAGTGAGCTGTGGTTTGGTTGATATCCAGGTGTTTAAACACTCCTGATCTTACCAGGTCAGATCATCCGGAATTTGAAAAGCTGCATAGGGATCATCTTCCTCGATAGCTGTATTTTCCTGCGCCTTGAACACTACGACACTCTCGTCACGCTGTTCAATTTTTTGCGCTACACCCATGGGTACCAATACGTGATTATGTTTCTGCCCATCCTTGTGGGAGGCAGCTTGTTTAACTTTCTGCCTAACAATTGCGAGTGTACCGCGGCTGAGCTGGTCGATCTGAGTTTGACTGACGTAAATATGCTTGATCACTTTTGTATCGGTAAAACTGAATTTCTGGTCACCGTCTTTGGCGACAATGTTCATCTCGATGAGTTGTTTTATCTGAGCCGCCAAGGCGCGTTTTTCGGCCTGCTTATTCTTCTCCAGATTAAGCTGTTTGTCTTTGGCTATCTTCTCGGACTTTAGTCTATCCAGTTCTAGCTTGGCCTGATCCACCCCAGGGTTTTTGGTCTTGCGTGCAAGTTTCTCCTGCTTGTTCTTGGCGCGCTTGAGTTGCTTGGCTTTCTTGTCATCTATCAAGCCAGATTTTTTGAGTTGGTCTTGCAAGGAAACAGGCATAAGTAATTAGCTAGCTGATTTATGGGTGGTTAAAAATACAGAGACGAAGGTAAAGGCTAATTTCTTATCAGCTTACCACGAGAAATTTGAAAGACGGGAACTAAATCCTCGGAATTTGTGCAGGAAAAGACAAAAAAAGGGGTAGCAGAGATTGAATTTCAATCCCTACTACCCCTTTTATTTCGTTATGATGCCTATCAGATATAGGCAGCGAACAAGTGTATTCAGTTAATCAATCATTACTTACTCCGGCTCTAAGCCGGGCCAGAACCTTGGGAGATGTGACTTGAGCGAGGTAGCAGAAAAAACGCAATTTCTACGTGTGCTGGGCCGCCGCGAGGTATTGGCACTGGCCTTCGGCGCCATGATCGGCTGGAGCTGGGTAGTGCTGTCTGGAGATTGGATCAGTTCGGCAGGCACACTGGGTGCGATTGTGGCCTTTCTCATTGGCGGCTCGGCGATCTTATTGATTGGTCTTACCTATGCAGAGCTAGCTTCGGCCCTGCCTTTTGCCGGCGGCGAACACGTCTACAGCGAACGCGCTTTGGGCGCCGGCGCTTCATTCGTTTGTACCTGGGGCATCATTCTCGGCTATGTCTCCGTCGTAACGTTCGAGGCGGTGGCTTTGCCGACGGTGCTGGACTCACTGATACCAGGGCTAGATAAAATTCACCTCTGGCAGATTGCCGGCTGGGATGTGTATCTGTCCTGGGTGTTGGTGGGTGTAGCGGGCGCCGTGATAATGACCGTTCTCAACGTGGTGGGTGTGCGCATGGTGGCGCTGGTGCAGAGCGTGGTGGTGCTGGCCATCTTGCTGGTGGGTGTGTTGTTTGTCAGCGGTGCTCTATTCACCGGAGACATCAGTAATATGCAGCCTCTATTCAAGGATGGGGTCTCCGGAATTACCCTGGTGCTGGTTATGGTGCCGTTTATGTTTGTAGGCTTCGACACCATTCCCCAGGCCGCAGAGGAAATCGATTTGCCCTTTAAAGACATCGGTGCCGTATTAATGATTTCCGTAGCAATGGCCATCGTCTGGTATGGCCTTATCGTGTTGGGGGTTGGTCTGGTTCTGGACGGGGCTGCTATTGATTCCTCTGGAGTGGTGACCGCGGTAGCGAATGCCGCCATCTATGGCGAAGTAGGTGGCACGGTGTTATTGATCGCCGGTCTCGCCGGCATTATTACCAGCTGGAATGCCTTCATCCTGGGTGGCAGCCGGGCTATCTATGCGCTGGCTCATAGCGGTTTGTTGCCAAAGTTTCTCGGCGAGCTGCACCCGAAATACCATACACCCAGGAATGCGATCCTGCTAATAGGTGCGCTGTCTATGATCGGGCCCTTCTTTGGCAGACCGGCACTGGTCTGGGTTGTCGATGCAGGTGGCCTCGGTATTATAATCGCCTATGGCATGGTGGCCTGGTCATTCCTGGTATTACGCAAGAAGGAGCCTGAACTGGAAAGGCCCTACAGAGTACGGTGCGGAAAATTCGTAGGCGTCACGGCATTGGTGTTATCAATTGGTTTGGGTTTGCTCTATCTACCCGGCAGCCCTGCAGCGCTGATCTGGCCGCAGGAGTGGGGTATCGTTTTAGCATGGACTGTTCTTGGAGGAATTCTGTATGGCCTCGCGCGGAATAGCGCGGGTGAACCTGCGAAGTAAACCAAAAAAATGGTGTCGGAGGGATTTATTTTTGATCAATCAGTGCGCGGATTGATCAAAAATAAATCCCTCCGACCCCTTTAATTCCGTGGCCTAGTATGTGGTCCGCACTCGCGGTGAATTGGCTGAGGGAGAATTGCAGTAGTTAGGTTTGGAGAGTTAGTAGGAGGGGCATGGCCCCCATTCCATTCTCCTAAGAAGGGTTTCGGCCATGGTTCGCCAGCTCATCGTCAAGTTTTACCCAAGGCTGCGCGGTATCGCACCAAAAATTAGTGCTTGGTTGTAGCCAAGACTTATCATCAAGTGTTCCGGCCTTTATAAAACTTATGCCGGGTGCAGATTCGACAAGTGAAAATATCGGTGAGCCACATTTCTCACAGAAATTACGTCGCACTGCGCCGCCGCTCTCTCCATGATCGATGTACTCTTTTAGCGTTTCACTTTTCTCGAAAATCAGTGAGTCTTCTGGCACTCCAACAATAATGGAGAAAGCAGTTCCTGTTTGATGCTGGCAGTTCTCGCAGTGACAGACCGCCGTCATCAAAGGTTCTTCTTTACTCGCATACTGAACTGAGCCGCAAAGACAGCTGCCACTTATTTTAGACATTTTTTCATCCTTTCTGATTGTCGTAATGTGTTTGCTTCTGCATTGATTGTCGGGCTTACGCTATCTTTGTTCAGCCTCTAATCTTCGCGCACCGGCAAGAGTGCCCGGCATAGAGTAATTCCCCTCGTGACAGGCATACTCATACAGTTGGCCATCGATGGCATGGAAGCTGAGCTCGGCAGTCCATGGCTGACTGTATAGATCAGAATCTTCCACGGTAAAGCGGTAGACGATCTCGCTATCCGAGTAGCGAGTAAAACGCTCGGTTACCCTGCCATTCTCCGTGATGGCGGTAGAGCTCTGCTGCATCTGCTGAGGATTCACATTGATGGTCTCTACTACCAGGGCACCGTCTTCATACCAGCCTACCGAGTCTCCCATGTATTGTTGCAAGACTTCCGGTCGGCGATTGGCGCGGGCCTCGGTGGCGGAGGCAAAGATAGGAATGATGCGCGCGTCGTGCATCTGTTCTACGTTGATCATCACGTAGTCATCGGTTTGAACGAACTCATAGTTGTTGTTATACAGCCCGCTCTGCATCGCCGGCCCGGCTTTGCCTTCGGAAAGAATACAACGCTCCGATAGTGGCAGGGCCTCCGGGCCGTCGGCATTGCCGATGCCGGTGACGTAGCGACTGCCGAAACTGGTACGCTTGAAATCGGTGGTCGGGTTTTCCAGGCGTGGGACTTGGCCGTTCTCCGGGTTAACTATGTAGGAAGTACGGTACTCGCCCTTGACCAGAGCCAGATTGGAGCCGGGGTCTACCCAGAAATGGTTGTAGGCTCTGGCGCCGAAATCATCGCCGCCTGCCTCGGGCGTGTTATTGACGCCATCGTCTTCGTCGAAGCCGCCCTCGATACCACCAATTGGTATGCCGGCTGCAATGACCTGGGCTCGCTCCCCAGTCACCACCAGTGTATCCACTCCTGCCCGGCGCGTGAGATTCGTTAGCGAGGCGTTACTCCAGACGCCGCCCAGATCGGGCCGCGCGCTGTCTTGAGCCTGCGCGAACGAGCAGGTGAGGGTGGTACACAGAAGCAAGCTTCCAATTCGAGTTAATCTTTCCAGTAGCGTTGTCATTTGTAATATCCTTGGGTTTTGTCCGCCGGCAGCGCCGAGGACAGTGGCTTCAAATGAGTTAAAGTTACTATCCTCTAATTTCCATTAATTTCTACCAATTTCCAGGCAATCTCTGCAGGTTGTGCAGGAGTTTTTTGGAGTTGTATAAGCAGCTAAGGCGATCATTTAAAGAAGGAGCCGATTCTTCCCCGTTTGATCGGATAGTGGAGTCCTACTCCTTGTCGAGTTGAAACATGGGATAGTCCAGTGGGTTAGGCAGTCCGCCTGCCTCCATTCTTTCTTCCAGCGCCGATGTCATGCCTACATTGTATGAAGGCTTCCACTCTGCCCAGAAGTTACGGCCACCGGGGGTGCAAAGTACAGCTGCTACCCAGACTCTGTAGGGTTCGTGATTCGCATCCGGCAGCGTTCCTGCCTCGTGCATGGCTTGTGCTGACTGATAGAAAAGCACCAGGTCATGGCAACTAACGGCGAACTCAGTGCGTGCTCTAAAGGGCATGTTGGGATAGTCGGACATGCCTCTCGTGAAGTGTTCCGGCTTGGCGGAGTGAAATGCGCGAATCCAATCCCTGTATTCGTTGGCCACACTCTGGCGACTTGTAACTTCCATTGATGCGGTGTTCGACTTTATTTGTAATGCCAAATAGGACAATGAAATAAACACGGCAACGGCGCCAAGCACCTCTCCGATCGCTCCTATCGCCTCCCAGTTCATACGCTCACCTCTTTTTTTTATTAGCGGTGTCAGAACTACAACAGCAGTAAAGGGATTGACCTTTTCTCTGCGCCTTGTTGCAGTGTCCTACCCTGAAATTCTAGTTATATAATCCGGTTAAACTCGAGCCGTCCAGGGATTCGAGTCGCTCAATGTAATCTCGGAAAGAACGAGTAAACACTAATTCTCTCTGCCCCCAGTACAGCTTAAAACCCAGTTGATCGATGATTGCGGATACCGTGCCTAAGGTTACGGTTTGAAGAGAGCTGTCGAGTGTGCCTTCCTGGCCTAGAACAAAGGCATTTTGATAGAGCAGCATTCCGCCACGGAATAAATAGATGAAGTCGGCTCTGTTATTCTCTGTTAACGACTCCGGGTCTATCATCCCTTTCCTGAAAACCTCACCGCCAGAACCCGATAATCCAACCTCCGTATACCAAGAACTTAGCGAGAGAGCCACGTCACTCTTTCGTTTGCCGATAGCTCTATAATTACTATGATGAGTGAAGCCAATAGAGAAAGAATAGCAGCGACTTCGATGATTATTTTTAGAGGAGGAAGTGTCGTTTTCATACTGTTTTATACTCGTAAAAAATCAGGTGAAAAAATTATTATTACTTCAATTAGCTTGCATAAAAGGAGGTAGATCTATTTCGCCGGCAATAGGAAAGTCTACTGCCTGAAAATAAACCTGCTTCTTCTCTCTTCTCTACTTCTATAACTCTTCGGTAACTATGGGCAAGATGATTGCCGATGGATGTTGGGCATCATAGTAGATGGTATTGTTTGCTATCTTTGCCGGAGTATCCAGGTCATCGAGGGCGGCACCATTATTTGGGTTAACCGCAAACCTGGGGTAATTGCTCGATGTCACATGAATACCAATTCGATGGCCGGCCTCAAACGTCTGTGCGGTGCTCCACATATTGATAAGCAATTTTTCAATCTCACCCGGGTTCATCAGTACGACATCATCGGCTTCCTGTCCGTTGCGAAAGCGAGTGCGTATCGGGTAGTCGAGAATAAGTGCTTCATAGCCATCCGGGTAAATATCAACAAGCTTAACAACGTAGTCTGTATCTAATGCATCGGTGGACACAAACAGCTCCATATCAATATGGCCGGCTACCACAACATCTTCCTGTAGTACGGGAGTTTGAAAGCGCAGATAGTCTTGTCGCTCACCGATCTCGCGCTGGTCTCTTGGGCCTACGTCTCTGCCTAAATTCTGGCCCCCCACCGTGCCCACTGGGTTGGCAGGGTCGAAAAGGTAACTGGAAGAAGCTGAATCCGCTGTAGGAACAGACGTGGAAATAGTCATGCCAGGCTGTAAATAGAAGCGCGTTTTTTCATATTGTGGTGGCCAGGTATCGCTGTGAATAGTGCGGTTCTTCGCTGATTGATCGCCCTTACGTGCCGACGCCATCATGTAAAAACTCACAGAAGGCTCATCCATGATGCCGTTGTCTTCGCCCTTTAACCAATAATCCCACCAACGCAGTTGCTGTTCGATATCGCCGGTGATGGCGCCACTATCAGGATAGGATAGGTCGCCCTCTATCGCGCCATGACCGAAGGCTCCCATGAATAGTTTCTGATTGCCGCGTGCTTTTTCATTGCCTTCGTTTTGGAGATATTGGTAGTTATACAAAGAGCCTTCGGCATAGATGTCATGCCATCCGCCCACATTGTAGATCGGAATTTCTACGTTCTGTCGATGAAACAGAAAATCGGTATCTATCCAGCCCTGATCCAGAACCGCGCGAGCCTTGTAGGCAGCAATTCGCTCTTCGCTAATGCCCTGCCCCCGCAGCCAGCCCCCAGAATGGCTTTCCTTGAATACGCCACCGACAAAGCGCGATCGGTAGAACAGGCTGTCGGGGGCTACGGTGACATAGGCGGCGGTTAAATGAGGTGGAGCCGAAGCGGCTGCCAGGTTTGAGGTAATTCCTGGTGCAGAAGTGCCGAAGATACCTACTTTCCCATTACTAAAATCTTGTGCCGCAATCCATTCGACTGTGTCGTAACCATCGGGCATGTCAACTTCAAAGGGTTGGTCCTCGCCCTCAGATTCATAGCGGCCCCTGACGTCCTGCGACACCAATACGTAGCCGTGTTCGTTGTAGCGCGCGGCGCTGCGATCTGCGCCATTCTTGTTATAAGGGGTGCGGGTTAATACAGTAGGCCAGGGACCATCACCTTCGGGCAAGTAGATATTCGTAGCGAGCCTCACTCCATCTCGCATGGGCACCATGTCGATTCGTTTCTCAGCGTCTTGGGCATATAGGGGAGAAACAAAAACGGCGACAACTAATAGCGAGAGAAATTTCAGAAGAGAATTGGTTTGGAATGAGCTGGGTGACGGGTGCATATCCTATAACCTTTTATTATTATTTTTGCCTATACTGCGAGGAGCATATAACAGATGATTTCAATTTAACAACAATAGGGGAGGTTGAACCGTAGCAGGTTTGTGTATATGTAAAGGGGTAGTAAGGATTATGTTGTACTCCTTACTACCCCTTTCTTTTGTGGCATATGTAGTTGAGCGCTTACCGGTTTTAGTAAGGGTAACCCTCAAGCCGCGGTTGCCCGGGGAGCCAGTCGGGAACCTGCACCCAGTTGCTTCGATTCGGCATTTGAATCTGCGGCAGAGTCTTCTCGTTGAGCTCGGTGCCGTCTTCCACCACATCGTTCAGAAAAAACAGATAGGCAGTCAGCGAGTACACTTCATCCGCGGTCAGAGTGCCTTCTGCACCGAGTGGCATGGCACGGTTGATGAAGTCCCATACTGTAGTCGCATAGGGCGAGCGAATCGGGAGTACGCGGCCATAGTCCCAAGGGTCTGCATTCGGGCCTGCGTCGCGTTTAATTAAGCGCGGCGCCATGCCACCACTGCCAGTTGTTCCATGACAGCCGGCGCAGCCTTTTGAGAGATAAAGCTCTGAACCCATGTCTACCGAGCCACTACCTGCCGGCAGTTCTTCGCCTCTAGGGCCTATAGCAATGTCCCAAAGACGTATTTCGTTTTCGGTGGGTGTTCTGCCAACACCGTAGGTGGGTGACTGTGCCTGCACGGAAACCAAGCCTATGACCAGCAACGGGAGCAGCAGTAGAGTCCGCAGAGCCCTCAAAGCAGTCCCTCGCTTGATAGTCGATGGCTTAGCTAATCGCATTGTGAACGCTCCCATCGCTGGCAACCCGCCAAGGCTGAATGGAATTGTCCTGACCTTTCACGAAGGTGGCGCGCTCGCCATCTGTGCTCCAAAAATCCAGTGCCTGCTGACGTGAGGGTTGTATCTGACCGATCTCGTCGATGCAGCGCGATTGTAACTCGCACTCGGAGCCATCCCAGTTCCACTCGTAACTAAAGCGTGTATGCGCCATCGGTTCGGCGGTGCCGCGAATGTCGGCATCGGTCCAACTGCGACCGCCATCGGTAGAAATTTCGACGCGGCTTACGCGACCACCACCAGACCAGGCTAGGCCGCCGATCTCGTAGAAGCCTGCACCCGGCAATTGCTGCCCGCCGGAGGGATAGGTGATAACCGATTTGGGGCCAATTTGATAACCCAGTGCGGCATTCACAGGGTCGCGGGTCAGGTGACCGAAGTCGTTGTAGGTCATGTAATACTCATCCACCACCTTGATGCGCCGCAGCCACTTCACGTTGAAGATGCCTTCGAAGCCAGGTGCCAGCAATCGCAGTGGAAAGCCCTGTTGCGGACGTACCGGCTCGCCGTTCATGCCATAGCACAATAAGCAGTCGTCCATGGCCTTCGCCATGGGGATGCTGGACGCGCCTTTCACTTCTTCTACGCCTTCGGCCACAACCCAGTCTGCATCGGCGTGTACGCCGGCTTCTTTTAATACCGTAGACAGCAGCACGCCAGTCCATTCGGCGTTGCTGGTCATGCCATGAGTTTCCTGAATAGTCGTGTGGCTGCTGCGGGAGCGATTGCCGGCGCACTCGATAAAATGCTTGCGCGTCACCGAGGGCATTCGCTTCAAGTCTTCCATACTGAATACTATGGGATTATCCACCATGCCGTGGACCATTAGCCTGTGCTTGTCCGGATCGATGTCCGGTACAAAGGAGCCGCGGGTAGTGCCCATATAGTGGAGCGAGGAGGGGGTGATCTCTCCCACCGAATCCTGCAGCGGTGTGGCGATATGGAAGTCGAGGCCAAAGGCATCGGGCGACTCGCGCCCGCCATGGGGAATACGCACCGAATTCACGAAGCGGGAACGGCTGCCATAGGCCGTCATTTCGTCAGAACCCCGGATAAAGGCCTCTGGTTCAGGCGCTACCGGTGTATGTTCATGATCCTGGCCAAGAGCCGGCTTCGCCGCTCCCAGGCCCACAGCGCCGGCTACGGCAGCGCTACGCTTGAGAAATTCTCGTCGGTATGGTGGGACCAGAACGGGCCCTTTCGACCGCTCCATCAATTGAACGAATTGCGTATTCAATGGATTGTCCGACATCTCACTCTGCTCGGTATGGCCAGCGAGAGCGAGCAACCGCTTGCTGGCTTAAAAGTACTAGATGTCGGGTGTGGAGGAGGCATTCTCAGCGAATCCATAGCCAGACTCGGAGCCGAGGTCACGGGAATCGACGTGGTGGATAAGAATATTCATACGGCTCGCTCTCACGCAAACCAATCCGGCCTAACCATCAATTATCAGGTAACAAGCCCTGAAATTCTTGCTCTAAAAAAACAGAAGTTTGACGTTGTATTCAATATGGAAGTTGTAGAGCATGTCGCCAATCTAGACAGATACATGTCTGCCTGCAATAAGTTAGTCAGCCCGAATGGGGCCACCTTTATAGCAACTATCAATCGAAATCCCATCGCCTGGTTAGTAGCTATTGTGGGCGCGGAATATCTCTTGCGTTGGCTGCCAAAGGGCACCCACAGCTACAGCATGTTGCGTAAGCCAAAAGAAATTCTATCGTATCTGCAGCGCGACCATTTTGACACTCAATCCTTAACCGGCGTTAGTGTGAACCCCCTCCGCAAAAGCATGTCGCTGAGCCGTAACACTCTCGTGAATTATATGCTGTGCGCGCAGAGAGCACCTGCTCTTGAATAAGAAACTTTGCTCTTCGACAGATATAGCGCTAGCAACAGGCTTGAAAAGAACGCTTCATAGCAGCGGGGCTCTATACTTTCTTTCCCGGCAACCTTCCCATCCAAAGCGAGTGATGGATAGAATCGACGAATAGTCACTATGTTGACAGTAGACTAACAACTTTGAAGCATAGACTAGTCTCTTGTCGTGAACGCAGGGTATAAATATTACTATGGACCTCATCTTCTTTGACCTAGATGGCACGCTTCTAAATAGCGCCTCTGAAATATCCCCTTTTACTAAAGAGACTCTTAGCCTTCTAGGCAAAAACAACATTGCCTATACCGTAGCTACGGGTCGCACCATGCTTTCGGCAAAGAATATTCTGAAAGGCCATGTTTTTGGTTTGCCGCAAATTTACAATAATGGAGTGACGATATGGGATCCTGTTGAGCAGAAGCTAACTCTTGAAAATCTACTCAGTAAAACTGAAATTTCAAAAGTAATGAGTGTTGCAGGTGCTCATGGTATTACGCCTTTCATTCACGCCATCGACAATCATCAACACTGTATTTATCATGCAGCACCGCTTCATGATGTGGAAAAAGAACTAATCAGCAAGCACTATCTTGATATACAAGCCAAAATTTTTCCGATAGAAGAGCTATCTCCCAATAGCCAGGTCACTAATATTAGCATGATAGGTTCTGCTGATGCCGTTGCTGTAATGTGGCGCGAATTCAATACACATTCAAACTTAGTCGCCTATTCCGGACCTGCCATAGAAGGCCAGCTATTTAGCTGGATAGATGTACACCATCGCCTAGCTAACAAAGGCGTTGCCGTTTCTACCCTGAGAAACCAATTAGGGGCAAGCAATGTAATCTGTTTTGGCGATAGTGATAATGACTTAAGCATGTTCCACCTTGCCGATGAAAGTTATGCTCCAGAGAATGCGAAAACGGCCATCAAAGAATTAGCAAGTGATGTAATTGGCCATAATCATGCCGATGGGGTTGCTCATTTTCTACGGGAACGTTTTTCTCTTTAGAGGAGAAATCTTAAAGGGGTAGTAGGGATTTAATTTAAACCCCTACTACCCCTTTAAGTTTTTTATTTAATCTAGCTCGCGAATATCAAGCAGTCGTCGAGATCGACTTCATCGCTTCCGCCACTGCCTTGTCATAGCAGCTGCGATTTTCCATTAGCTGTTTAACCGAGCGAGTGCGTTGAAAATTCTGCGCGCCACACACCTTCTTGGCTGCACGCCGAATCTGACTCTCAAGCTCTTTTCTGCCATAACTCGAAGCGGCATCCGCAAGAGTGTAGGTAATACGCACCTTTCCTGCCGTTACATTTTCCACCGCAATATCAGCGCTTGCGATAGCAGGAATTGTTAAAGCCATAACCAGGGCGAATGGTTTGATGAAATTATTCATAAGTGTTTCTCCAAATATGTTGATAGTTGATTTATTTCGCACTCTCATACTATAAGACTAGGGTAGCGAAAAAAGGTTACAACTAATGCACAATTATTTTTTGTCTCACGCTCTGAAGGAACTTGTGTAATGTCATAATAGATAAAAAAAGGGGTCGGAGGGATTTAATTTAAATCCCTCCGACCCCTTTATTCTAGATCGACACTATCAAGCATTTGTCGAAATTGACTTCATCGATTCCGCCACTGCCTTGTCGTAGCAGCTGCGATTTTCCATTAGCTGTTTAACCGAGCGAGCGCGTTGAAAGTTCTGCGCGCCACATACCTTTTTGGCTGCACGCCGAATCTGACTTTCAAGCTCTTTCCTGCCATAACTAGAAGCAACATCCGCAGTAGTGTAGGTAATGCGCACCTCTCCTACCGTTACATTTTTCGCCGTAATATCAGCGCTTGCGATAGCAGGAATAGTTAAGGCCATAACTAGGGCGAATGGTTTGATGAAATTATTCATAGGTGTCTCTCCAAGTAGCTTAAAGCGCGATTTATTCTGCACTCTCCTAATATAAAACTAAGACAATAGAAAAAGGTTACAACATCTGAGAATATAGTTTTTTAGCGAGGCAGCTTATGATGAAATTTTCAAGACGCCTCAATGAGTTATTGCTCGTATCAGTAATGAAATGCCTGAGCATTCGATGAAGAATAAATCCGGGAAGGTGGTGGCTTGGAAGAAAGAAAGCAACTGGCGCTGCTACTGCAAGTAGAGTGTTATACAACACATAGGGAGATACCATGCCCGATCTGTCAGTGAATCAATCATGCTCATGTCCCTGTGGGCAGTCGACATTCACCGTGAGTGGAGTGGCCATCTCGCGCTTTCTCTGCCACTGTCAAATCTGCCAGTCGATCTATAAACAACCATTCGCTGATATCACAACGTTCTGGTCCGGATCTGTCTCGCTGCCAGAAGACTCACTGATTTTCGAGAAAAGTGAAACGCTAAAAGAGTATTCAATACAATTCAATAGGTATCGACTACCGCCCGCGCTGAGAAGAGGAACCTGCGCCACCTGCGATGCCCCAGTGGTTGGGTTGCTTAGCCTAGCGCCCTTAGTGCAACTGGCCTTCGTCCCGTCAAAAAACTTCTCCGCTCCAGCGGCCCTACCATCTGCAGGCGCTCACATCTTCTATCATCGCCGCGTCTGCGACGTGCACGATTCGCTGCGGAAAGTGAACGGGTACTGGCCAAGCGAGCTCGCAGTCACCAAAATGGTCATGGGAAGCCTATTTCGCTGAATTAAAGGGAATTAAAGGGGTCGGAGGGATTTAAATTAAATCCCTCCGACCCCTTTAATTGCTGCATATTTACCCCGCACCCATCACCGACTGCTGGGCAAATGCCGCGAAGAAGGAGTAGTTTTTGACAGTCGACTCCCCTAATCACGAAAGACACTCTCAGGAATCAAGCTATGAACCTACGGCTTCTACTACCCGCAATAGTGAGCTTACTGCTGTGGAATAGCGCATGGTCAGCAGAAGATTATCAGACGCCAAGAACTGAGTGGAATCAACCGGATCTGCAAGGTGTGTGGAATTTCTCCTCAGACATACCCATGCAGAGGCCCGCACAATACGGTGAGCGGGAAT
>JACKZZ010008922.1_pt1 | contig 14871 bp, 18 predicted proteins | sample 8027871 | NCBI WGS metagenome assembly JACKZZ01 (sample SAMN15724774, study PRJNA655200) | protist metagenome | isolation source: fluorescence activated cell sorting (FACS) single amplified genomes of... | place: USA: West Boothbay Harbor, Gulf of Maine | collected 2000-07-19
AGTGAGTTATTTAGTTAAATAACAGAAAGATGTTATTCCAGTGGCTATCCTAAGTCGCTATGGTCGTACAAAAAATGGGCGTAGGCCCGTACATCAGGTCGAAGGCAGAGCAAAGCGAATCCGTCTATCCTGTTTTTTTCTATACAGATTGCAGACAAAAAATGGAAGTCAATGTAACGAATAATGTCTGAATGGACTATTCTCAACTCACCACTGCTCGTCTTACATCACACTCACAATCTAAACTGACAACTGCTACGTCATTATAAGAGTTTGTCAGTTTGGTACTTCCGATGCCTAGCGCTTCTTCTTTGTGTGTTCTTCATTGTCCTTTGTCTTCTTTCCTTGAAGGGCTTACAATCGCACGATAAACCTTGATAATTAGCATTCCTAACCATATTATATGCAAAACAAACAGAATGCATAAAAAAGGAACGAAGATGACTCTTTCCAGAGCAGCTACGTACTCCCCACGTATATGACTGGTAGCCAAGGGACTTCCATGGGTCGAAATATACCATATGAAGGATCCAAAGTAAAATATCCTACAATGTAAGCATGCAATTAACTTATACATGATATTATAGAATGGACGACGAAGAAAAAAAGAAACGCAGTATGACATTCTGTAGGGCCATCTAACAAGATACGACTGAATCGGCGAGACTAATGCAATGTGATGATCTAACCAACCAACCTCCAGTATATCCAAGCACCAATAGTTACTATCGCGCTAGCAATCTGTAGATATTGGTAATTCAAAATGCCACCAATACGAACTAAATCTAAGGGGATATCACTAATGTCGTGCAGTAACATCACCACGGAGCCGATTTTAATGTATCCAGTAGCCCACGAGCCAATACAGAGCACAGCAGTTACGATATGATGTAGCGACATCATACCATCACCTAGGCCTTCCCGTCCTTTTTTATATATGCAGATGCTGCTTTCATGGAGAGAAGAAGAGATCTTCGATGTGAGTGCCCACCTTTGCCAAGTAGAAATATCGCAGTTCTACCGAAGGGTATATTGGTGCACTCCAAAAATGATTACCCCAAGATGATCCATGGATATGTGATTCCGGTAATATGATTATTATATAGTATCCAAAAATAGAGAAAATTGTATACTCCAGAAAAAAGAAAATTCTATCTCGGTGATTAAGTGTGGGAAACGGCAGGATATGAAATGATCCTCTCAACGCAACCTTGATGACAAAAAACAGAAATATATAAAGGGAAAAGCTTCTATTTTCTTCACTAAATAGAATGTCTGTATTGAACGCTGTTTCTGTCACCATCCACTGCTACACTTCAGGAAATATATAATTCAAACATTATCATTTTTGTAGATGTGTAATTTAAGTTTTCTTACTTTTCTTAGACAATAAATTGAAGGTCCTGAGGCCATTATCACACGCACGTCGGGTTTGATCTTGTGATTCAGCATCAACCCCTTGGGGTTAATTTTAATTAGAAGGAACCCTATATAGCACCATGAATGCTGTACTCCATGTATTACTGTTGCATTGTTTGCTGTGGACATTGTATGCAATATCTTCCGGAAAAGATGCATACAACACTGGAATAACTCTGACTCAATTGGGAAGAGATGAAGAAGCAGCGGAGTATTTTTGGGTTGCAATTTTGAAAAGCAATGATAACCCAGATGACTATGACATACGATTGGCTGTTGAAGCTTTTATGGGAACTTTTAAGAGACGCCAAATCCCAGAACAGGGACTACTTCGAATTGGAAGGCAGTTTAAATCTCAAGGACAAGAAGTGGAAGCCTCGGAATATCTCAACACTGTGATTTCTATGAATCCGAATATTGCAGAGGCATATCTGCTATTGGGTGGAATGCAATCGTTAGATCCAAATATGAGATTGAAGCATTTAATAAGTGCACTTCAGATTGATCCGGATGGTTACAAGACAAATTATGATGTGGCCTCTCAGCTGTGGGACTTACGTGCTTGGGATAGTTCCTTATCGTATTTTGAAAGAGCATTTCAATTGAACTCTTCATGTCATTCGTCATTCTCCACTAGCGTATACTTGAGACAATACATATGCAAATGGGGTACAGATGGTATTTTACACTATGCAGATATGCGTGCTATTGAACAACTCGTGACCGAAGAATTAATGATGCTAGAAGGTGGAATAAGTGATACAGACTTTACCACAGTCACAGTGCACCCCCATATGACACTTAGTTACGATATTCCGTCACAACTCAAGTTGGACATAGCCAAGTCTCATTCCAGAGGGGAGAAAGCTCTTGTCAAGGAATCAGGTGCGCACATAAACACTCACAAACCAAGTGCATACCGCGAAGAGGCCGCTCGAGAAGGTTTTCGAATTAAAGTAGGCTATGTGTCTGCTAATATAAAATCCAAGACTACTGCATACATGTCCCAGGACTTGTTCCGCTTCCATGATCGATCGAAATTCGAAGTACATGTATATGCCACCACTCCCAACGACTCCCCTCAATACATCCACACCGCTTTAAATGGTGTAAATTGGAGAGCAAAAATAGCCGAAACCACGGAGTATTTCCATGACATGACTGGATATAATGTCCTACAATTGGCTAATTTTATCAGGTATAATAATTATATACATTTATGTAAGCTGCTTCCTTTGCCGTGTAACTGCGTAAGGTTGTGCTATGGCATGTATGTTATTGTTTTGTATCGTTGGACATACTTTTAATATCATATGCTGCCTCGTATTATACATGAAGAAATGATGGTATTCATATATTGCTGAACTGGGATGGATTCTCGAATAACGGATTACGGCCGACTGGACTGTTTCCTATGCACCCTGCTCCCTTGCAAGTGACCCATCAGGAGTACATGTCTACTATGGGAGCTGACTTCATAGAATACATGATAGGAGATGTAGTAGTTGCGCCCCCACGTATGCAACACTTATACACAGAGAAGTTTGTTTACCTTCCGCATTGTTTTCTTGCAAATTCCATGTCGTATATGGGGCCACATATATCCCCACCTACTCTGAAGAGGCCGCCTGGGGGCGATCCTAATAAGAATGGGTGTGGAGGTCTACCAGCTGAATTCGTCTATTGTAATTTTAATAAACATGTCAAGTTCAGGCCGGATACATTTCGAGCATGGCTAGAGATCTTGCAAAGTGTAGATGACTCTATTTTGTGTCTGTTAGAGAACCCTGCGGATTCGATCAAGTACCTTATACACTTCATTGAGAGCTTTGATAGGACATTACTGAGTCGAGTACGTTTCCAAAGTTTTTTGCCTAATCCGTATGAGAACCAGAAACGAATGAGTGATATGTGTCATGTGGTACTTGACACTCCGGTTTATAATGGACATACGACAGCCGTGGATGCACTATGGGGTGGGGTACCTATAGTGGTGTATGGGGATGGACCCCATATGGCAGGACGAGTAGGGCATAGTATTATGACCACATTAGAGATATCTGAATTAATAGCTCATAACCAGAGTCATTTTGAGGATATTGCCATATCGCTTGGGAACAATAAGTCGAAGTTTCGAGATGTTCGCAGAAAATTGATTGATACTATATATGCTGATAATCCAAGAAACCCTTTCTGGGATTTGAAAACGTAAGTGATTTAATGTGCACGAGACGTTATATAAGGCTTTGAGCAACATTCTTCGTTATCTGTTTAAGTTTTACTAATTGAAATTGTGTGCGTGCGTATTTCTGTGAATTTTGTTCGTTTTGCAGTTATGTGAAGAACTTGGAGGCAGGATATGAAATGATTTGGAACAATTTTTTGTTAGGCAAGAAGCCAAAGCACATGCACATCAGACCGGAGCATTCTAATTTCGCATATGAGGTTTACAAGGAAGGGGATGCAGAAGACATGTACTTAGTAGCTGCTGCCAAATTTCGGAAGGGCAACACTTCTGTAGATGTGAAAGGACCGAATATAATGAATACTCATGATTTGACAGGTCACCTGTTTAATGTTTTGGGTAAGCTTGAAAGGGCTGCGGCGAGATCTATGGAGCGGAGGAAGCTCGCTGGCACAAATGATTTGACCAGTGGAAATCGTGATGGTAATATCACCGATCATGATAGTGAAAGTGGTAGTAAGCTCAATGCAGGTGGTCAGTATGAGCATGAAGTACTTACCAGCGATAGTAGTAGCAGTAGCCCTGCAACAAGAGCCACCGAGAAGGGCGTAGCTAGCAGTAGGAATGATGATAGCAGTGGAAGTGCAGCAGAAAATGTGGATAAATATGAATTTACTACCGGTAGTAGTGGTAGAAATGTTAATAGTGATGAGCAATGCACTTCCACTGGTACACCCCTTACGGTACAAACTAGTCGAATTACCAAGAAAAGTAAGAATTTTACCAGGCCATAGTGTGAATACCTTGTTTTACTATGCGAGTCGATCTAACTTTCTGTTAGTATGTTATTAAATTAATCTATTCTCTATTCTTAATTAGCAGGAGTACTATGTCCTACTAGTACAATCAATGTTTTACATACACTCCACATCAACACTAAATCAAAACAAATATTCACATGTGTTAATACCTAGTAACTAGTGTGAATTGAAAAAATGTGACTACCACGAATACCAGTAGTCCAATAATTGGACTACCGTTGGACTAAGTAGACTTAGTCCAACAAATAATTATTGCATGCAAACTGAAAATATTAAGATCGCACAAAATATTCAATGGAACTGGCTTGTGTTAACCAAGTCTAAGCAAATTTAAGGGATATGATATCCTTCACCTGTGCACACCTGCAGTCCTGCAGTACTATCCCCCCGCACACTCTTATTATTATTCTCGTTTCTTATTGAAATGAGAAATTGAGTTGGTGTCGTGTGTTATATTTTAGCTTTGGCGGATTTGTAGTACTACGTACTATACTAAGTAGCTGCATGCTGCACGTCAACTGGGCGTACTAAGTGCTGCACTCGTGTGTGTACAACAGTATTAGTCAATTCCCGACATCTTACCCCCATATCACTCAGACTTCTTACGCAATTAGATGAGCTAATGAGTAATTAGTTTCGACAGGAGTATCCAAACTGAATTTTTTCTTTTGACAGCACGACTTATTAGTGGGAGGAAGGAAGAGATTGGTAATTCTTCTCTACACATGGATTTAGGCGACGTTCTCAAATGCGTCGCCTAATTAGGCCTATATAATAGGGCATTATGCCATAAATCCGTGCCTAGATTCTTCTTCCTACTCTTTCTTCAAGTAAGAGAAAGTCTTTTACTGCGGTAATGATACGATGGGTACAGTTTCTGTACCCATCGTAGTTTACTTCGTACTTGCATATTATCAACAGGTTATCTAACAAATATACTTCCGTATCATCAACTGGTCTTATAACAAATACATTATTACAGATACTAAGTTTTCCCTCTTTATCCGATAATAAAAAAGATGCTATTTCTACTTCAGGTATTATTTACTGTTTTTTAAAAACTCATATAGCTGAGGCAGTGGAGGGCTGACCAATATAAGGTCACTCAAATAAGATTCAAAATCACGCTGTCGCCCGTCAAGGCACTCCCCAGAATGGCCAAGCCATTTTTTTTCAGGGAATTCGAAATTTTCGGCAACGCTGTTTCCACTTGCAAGCAATGCCTGGTGAAGATCCATAAATTCAGAGTACCGCTAAAGGAAAGTATACACAATTACAATAACGTAATTAGTATTATTGTATCATAAACGTATCATGGAAAAGATGGTCTCAAAACATACCCTTTCAACTTCCCATGTTTCACCATTTGATAACGTGACTTCAATCGGAAATACGACATATTGAGCTCCTTTCCAAGTCTGGATTTTGACGTGCGTTATGAGCGTTGGTGGTGACTCCATACTCCGTAATCTGCGCCAGGCAGGAGACGCACACGGCAACACAAGATGACATTTGCCAACTATAAACTGAAAACTGAAACATGAAATAAATAAATTTTTCTTACGATAATAAATAATAATCTCGCCACAACCACCTATGAACCGAGTTGCATCTATTCTATGTGGCCTCAGCCTCTCAACCGCCGCTTCAAATGACAACCCAGATGCGCAGCTTGGGCCCTATACAGTGGCATTGGAAAGTTTCCCCCTAAATTCTGACATTAAGAACCCAAATGAGGATAAAGTGTCAGTGTGGTATCCAAATGGGGTAAATCCCAACAGTAATGTGACTTTTGACCAATCTACCTCATTTAAATTTATATCGTATGCGCATGGTATGTTTGGAGGAGGCATCGTTGATGTGCCTGGTTACAATGAATTACTGAGCTCCATGGCATCTTTTGGATATATAATCGCTGCAACCCATCAATGTGACGTTGGCTGCTTCGATGATTGTTTGTCGCTTCCTAGTGACCCTATTTGCTTTGGGAATTACTATAAGAAGCAACTGGATGTCATTGATTGGGCTAAATCGTGTACAGTTGCAGACGACATATGTGCTGATCCTTTTGGACATGTAGATTTTTCTCAGGGTGTTGGCATTGCTGGACATAGTATGGGCGGTCAAGCCACTCTATTTTCCTCCAGTTACGAGAATGCATCTAACTATGACATTCGTGCTGCTGTCCTACACCATGCCTACACGCATAGCTTTCCGTCACCAACTATTCCCTTCCTGGATTTCACAGGAGAAGAAGACACCACTTCCCCACCCAATACCATGGGGCTGCCAATTTATGAGGCTGCTGCTGGTAATGACATTCCTCGAGGTTATGTAGATAAAACATATGCAGGGCACCATGAGCCGGATATCACTAGTTTGGATCGCAACGGCATCGAGCTACTAGGTCAGTTCTCAGCGGCGTGGTTTAAACTATACCTTGATAAGACACCCACTGCCCTCGGGTTCGACTTTCATGAAATGATCTATGGGAAGAGTTCCGATAGTGTGTGTTCTGGGGGTGATGGAAGTATGTCTGCATGTATATTTGCTGACTAGAGAGACTAGGGAGTTTACTTTCAGAGAAAGTACCTCCACTGCCTTCCCAGCAGGTCGCTTTACCAGCTCCGTATCCATGTTGTGATTTTTTTCTATGTTCACATTATCTTAACGATGAGTCGCTGCTTAGCATTTCCACTGGTTATAGTATATGATGAATTTGTTCAGTTATGAAAGGTAGATGTGCAAAATATGAGATAGGGTGCTGGATGGTGAACAAGCATCGGCCGCGGCTTTTTTTATTTTTTATTGCTAGAAACCTTATCACTGTAACATTACATGAGGATTCCAGTTTTATGGAATCACTTCTAACGGCTTCAAATTAACTAATAACATCGAACCTTTCAAATTTAAACCATACCGATTTGGGGTTCTCTTTCACTTCTTTTGATGGCTATCATTCATATTATTATAAAACTGTTCCAGTACTTAGAGTACATGTTCGTATTGTATGATATCGATTAAATTTTCAATATCTCCAATTCTTGATTCGTCTAAACTCTAATTACCAACCTAATCCTAATTAGGCGACCCCATTTCGGGAACCTTGTCTAGTTGGGCGCCTAGTCTACGAAATACATATAAACATTCGTACTTTTGACTTCTCTTACCAGCTACTAGAGCTACTTCCTCCGGCAACCCCTAAATTGTCCTTAGCATAATAATGTATCTTTTCAACTTCAGCCTAAAGTTACAATACTTATGTATGATAGTGAGCGCACTAAAATATACGTGCCTACTATACATACTAGTAAGTACTTTAACTTCAGGCTGAAATTGAAAAACTACACCATTATTAATGCTAAGGACAATTTAGGAAAGTACTGCTAATTTGAAGTATCTAGCTAATGAAGACTGAACACGTGCTCATTTAAGAAACATAATACTCTTTTCTAGTGGAAAAGGAAGAATTTTTGAAGCGCTTAAAAAATAGTGAGGGATGTAGTATTGGTCTTAGTCAAATTTGTGATAGGCGCAAGTCATGCCGTTAATTATGTCTCCTACTAAATTCAAATGAGAAGTATGAGTGCAAAGCAGTGAATGATTATTCACCATAGTCAATACTTAATAATAAATCTACACTTCTATTACTCAATCTATTGACCAGAGCTTTTCTTGCTTTTTGCCAGCACATCCTGATCTTTGTCAGAAGAGGCATCCCATCATGCAACTGGTTTGACGGATTGCAGGCGGATTTAAGAATAACGTGATTATAATTTAATGTGACACCATTTGAAGTGGCGACTGTAGTTACATACTTGAAGTAGTTACTTAATGCTTATGTTTACTATCCCGCTCCACTTTCAGGTGTAAGAATCCAACAAAAGAACATTGATCATCAACAACAGTATGATTATCTTTCTTGCTCCTGGATAGATATATCTAATCCTTCGTCCCCCTCATCTTCATTGCCCCTGGCATCGCCCCACTGAGAGACAAGGCCAATTATCGACAAAACATATAAACACATATTTTATTAGTGGAATGTCGCTCTAACGCTATCATACATTAAACAGGGAAGCCCAATGGTCACAGGAGAAGGTGAAGTACCTAGCTAAATAAACTTATTAATACAACCTACTTACTTCTTTGCGAAGGTTATTTCTTTTGACAGCACGGTGCTTCCTTCTCTCAGAGGCTCTTGATGCAATCCTGAGAAATTAATTACATGACAGTGACAAGACGACCAACTAGTGAAACATATGTACCAACTAGCTAGGGTATCTTAAGTGTCAAACAAATAGTTTTGTTGTACACATAAAATCTCTTGTAAGTCACAAAAATTAACTTACTTGACTACTTTTTCATTTGCGTAGCCATCAGGAGCCAGCGCCATCTGTAACTTCCCAATAAGCTGACCAAACTCCTGATCCTAATTGTGAGAGTGCATGCATAAAAAAAAGAATCCATTGTAATGTATACAAACTTACTTGACCCGATAGAACACGCAAGCAGTATGCACTGTAGGATTCCCTCTCGACATCACCATAAGGACTATATATCAGAGTAAGTAAGCCAAGTTCTATATTATTTCTTATATACCCTCCGTCTACGTAGAAGCATATCTATCTATCACATTATGAGCGTACTTACATCATTTTCTTCATAACTACAAGATGCCTGCCGTGTCTAACAGACAACCCCTGAAGACATACCTGCAATAGCGTAGTAAACTAGTAAGTAATAGATACTCTCTAATACCAAATAAACTTTCTCTTTATCACACTTGGCAATTCATATGTGTAAGGAATCGCATAAGATACTCATGCAGCAACAACAAGCTTCAAGAAGCTCTTCTTCACCCACCTCCCTGAGCTCTAGGCAAGGATGGAGAGGCAAATCCGTGACAGCAAAATCATATGGTGTCGGGATCAAGTATACTAGGTATCCCCCTCTATACCAGACATAAATAAGATGATGAATAGACTATCATTACACACTATATGTAACATATGATACCATCTTCATCAAGTTCGATCATCTTGATATACAGGGAGTAGTACGTATATAGGTACACATTATAGACATGGTACTACGTGTTGGTGTTATTACTGACATCTTAAGTCCCTTAGCTGCCACATGAAGAAGGTCAAGCATCACTTCTTCCACAGGGTAGTCTTGGACACATGGAATCAAATTATCTCTGCGGTGATCAGGAATCTCAAGAAACTCCCCCTTACGCCCTGTACAGGAATTGTCGACTCATGAAATTAGTATATGATAGGGGTACATGTACAGTAACGTTAGTATTACCTGATTTTTTAGCTCCAGCTCTGATCCCGTATGGAGGATCTGTCACAATGGCATCAAACATATTTTCCACTACATCTAGGTTGAAATGCCTACAATAAATACATGAAATACATACATAATAAGAATAAATTAATAAGTAACAGGAGTTAAAAGTTAACTTTGTAACAGAAAAAAGGTGCCACATGTATGTATATACATATGTACAATATACGCACACATCTCTTTACGCATACCTGTCAAACAAATGGATGTCCATTCGGATGATTTCTGGAATCGGAAGCTTGTACCGCCTGTACACACAATATACATGTAATATACACATGATATATATACAAGTTATTCATATTCTATATATTAATACGACGCGATAATTTACTGCTTATGAATAAGATTGTTATCGTGTTTAAACACATCATAGATTAATATATACCAATAATAACTGCAGATGCTGCTATTATTATTATAATAATTGTAAGCATACTATCAAGACTGACCTGAAATTCTCCCATATACTGCGCTGAATATCAACAACCTTTTCTTTCTGTTTTGTTCTTCCAGGCTTCTTCTTCGGAAAAGGAAATTTTCCACCATGTCCTCCTTTCCCATGCTCTCCTCCTTTTTCTTCACTTCCATTACTGGTGGATAGACTGGATACTACACCTACACATTCACCGTCTAACACTGAGCCAGCATCAGCAGGCGGTTCAGTTAGAGAAGTATTTCCTTCTCTGTATTCAGAACCCGCTTTCTTTGTACATCCCTCTGTTATAGCAGCTGGTACCGAACCAGTGCGTACGCCGGCATGCATATTTCCTTTCAGTACACGCATATCTATATCAAAACCAGTGCAATGTGCACCAAAGTGAGAAGCTCCCACCAGTATGGATGCAGTACCCACAAAAGGGTCCAGCACAAAGCCTCCCCGCTTGATTTGAGCTGCATTTGCCATCATGAGTGTCAAAGAATGATCGAGGGATGTAGGGCCTAAATAAAACCTCTTTTTAAGATCATACTTCTTCAATTCCTACATGATTCATGATTTTTTCATATATTAGATTTAGGTTCGAATGATTAACAGAAGTGAGTAGTTATCGAAGGATGTATGTTTCCCCTTTTGTAATATTATTTATAGGTGGTAGTTAGGAATGAGCGTATGAATATACATCAGTGAAAATACCTCTTTCATCCCACCGGCAGCCAGCAAACGTCCAATAAAAACATACAACAAAGAACTCTCCACAGGACCATCGTCTTTGTTGCACGGAGCTGAAGACTCTGGCCCAATAAAATTAAAACACATGTATATGGGGATGTCGGGCTTGTTTAATTTAACAGGGCCAGGAAGCATCAAAAATCGGAGTTTCTCTACATAGGAACGTTTTTCCTCCATAGAAAAAGTACGCCTGTTTGTTGGTATATTCGTATATTTGTGTAGTGAAGAAGAAAGTCATAAGAAGTGGTACAAGACAGGAAAAATTAGCACTTGACGTACTTACCCACCCACCTACTCACTAACTGACATATTATTTACTCACCTGAAAGCATCAAAAAGATACCCCCAAGACTTCTCACTAGAAAATTTATCAAAAAAGCCAGTGCTCATTTTGACTTGAACTGACTCAATGCACTGGTCAACGGTTTCTCCCCCTGCAAAACCGTTATTCACTTATCAATATCTCCACCACACATAGTACCTCCCCAAAATTCAAATATGTGTTTTATTAGAATCGAACGTTGGCATATATTTATAGCAACTTCTTCATTCGGAAGTGTGATACGCAAGGAAGGGTTGTCTATATGGTATTCGTCTTTGTTATACGCGGAATCGACATCTACCCCATTTAACTGAAGTAGGGCGTCTAATTCTAACAACCTGAATTCTATCCAATCTCTATCAAAAGTAAATTGAATGATGCACTGCATTACGTAAGCGGTATCAGGAAATCTGAATTTATGCACTACTTGACGTGAAACTTCGTATCCACACTGGAACGTTAATGCCTCACTACAGGACGCTTTCTTTAGCCATTCAGATTCTGCTTTCCCGACCCCCAGTACCCTCAATATCTTCAATCTTCCTCAATTTTTGTCTTGAAGAAAAGACAGAAGGCAAGTCGAATAATAGCAGGTGTAAGATACTATACTGAGCCATTATCTGGCATGATGTCTCAAATGACTTTGAGTGAACACGTTCTTGTCAGCTTCTTGAGGGAGCCCAATAATTTATCTTTACGACTGGTGTTGCTTTCTTTGTCCATAATCGTTACCCTGGTGATTGTTACTACTGGTACTATAATACACCGAATTCAGCAGGGAAATGTTAGTGCACAATATGACAGCAAAAGAATGATGGCATTTATGAAAGATTTATTAGTTTTTATTTCAGTGTCAACGGTATCTTTTCTTTTTCTATTATTATGTTTTCGTTTCGTCAGAAGTAGATTGCCAGTGAGGAGAGGAGGTACTCAGGGGTACCTACGTATGAGGCATACAAGATCTCCTATGTCTAGATTTCACTTATCTCTTATGCAGCGTGAAGCATTCACAGCTAATGATTATGACATGCTGCAGCGGCTCGACGAAGGAGTTGTTGACAACCAAGGTGCAAGCGAAGGAGAATTGAGGCGTCTACCCATTCAGAGAATTGAAGAAAGTGACATCACATCTGCGCACTCTGCTTCATCTTCCAATTCCAGTGATGGAAAATCTTGCGTGATATGTCTCTCCGATTTCAAATTGCATGACTCCGTTAAGTCACTTCCATGTTTGCATCGTTTTCATGAGAATTGTGTGGACAACTGGCTTAGAGGAAAGGCCTTGTGTCCCATATGTAAATTTCCCGCTGTGAATTTCAGAGGCACTGATGACAATATATAAATTGAAAAAAGATTATGTATATATCCTTGGCACCGCCCATTGACGTATCATACCGAGAAAAACGACCGAATTATTTCGTAGTTACTTTGAAATATTACAGATTGCTACGTTTGATCTTATTTGATAGTGTTTGCCTGCGTCGCGGAAGTCCAAAGCAGCAGGGCTGGGTTCTTGGCATTTAGTTCTAATATTAGTGTGATATTAGTACTGGAAGGTCTATTAAACAAATTGCAAATCTTAAGAATGATAACTTACAGCTTGTGTATGATCATATTTTACTGAAGTACATAAAGTGTGTCTTAAATTCAATTACTTGTGCTTGTAACGGACGTAAGTTAAGTTGGCTTTAAATTCATAAGTATTTCGTCTTGCATAATAGCTACTGGACAAATAATAAAAGTGACTGAAAGTGTCTATTATTACTACTTAAGCAGTATTGGAGTTGTCTTCTCAATACGTCTAAATCGTGTAATCTAATCCTCTAATCCAACTTAGTACTTATTGGAGGAGGCAGTAAACCAGCTGGCCTAGCCTAGCCACCCATCTAGCATCCAGCCCATTCACTGGTCCTATTCATAACACCGGTTAAACGCTTAGGATTTCTTATTTTTGGGAGACATTCCCCATGGAGCAAGAGTGACCATTTCTTCTGCGGCAGTAGGATGAATAGCAACACAACTATCGAAATCTGCTTTCGTGGCACCCATTTTCATCGCCACTCCAAAACCTTGTAACACCTCATCCGATCCCATACCAATAGCGTGTACACCTACTACCTTTTCATCAGGACCCTGACAAATGACCTTGTATTTCGACAGGGGCTTATTACCTCCTTCGCCTTTTAAAAAGGTTCCGTAGTAAAGGTTCACGAAAGTACTGGTGTAGACTTTAAGTGACTCCTCGGGATACTTTTCTCGCGCTTTTTGTTCAGTGAGACCAATTGTGCCAATCACAGGGTGAGAAAAGACCACAGTGGGAACAAGATCGTAATCAGCCTTAGCATCAGGCACATTGCCGAACAACCTTCAAACAAAACCGATATAATAATCATAAGAATAATGATTCATTGCGATGTAATAAGAGACGGAAATGCAGAGGTAGGGTGACCCGTGACTCCATAATATATAAATATATATGATAATACCATACCTATCGGCCAGTTTGCGCCCTGCAGCGATAGCCATAGGAGTGAGCTCTACCAATCCGCACACATCTCCCAGGGCATACACACCGGGAACATTGGTGTTCTGGTACTCATCTACCTCGATGTATCCTGACTTTGGTTTGGTAGTCACACCAGCCTTACTAAGTCCCATAGTGGAGGTAAGGGGATGACGGCCAGTGGCTGCAATCACAACTTCAAAGCCGCTATGAACCTGAGGTCGCACCACAGTGTACACATGAACAACACAGGCATTGATAAAATGTTAAAAAAGAAGCTAGTGTTAATGTACTGTATAGACTTTGTCCCCATCGTCACACTTGCTCTACGCACTTATTTTGCTATATCTACCTGTCCATTCTGCAAATGAAGGGACAGGGTACCATCTCTCTCCTTTACAACCTTCTTCATAATGGATCCAGGCTGCATTTTAATACCTGGTACAAGTACATATACATCAATATTTACCACATCGTTGTCTTTTTATCACTGCTTTATAATATAAATGTCATGTTGCAAATGATTTAATGTACACAATTCTTATGACGTCCTATCTCATGTATTTTGCTTTTCACTTGTAACTATATAATGCAGTCTCTTCGCTTTGACTGGTTGTGTGACTTACCTGCACTTTTCATGGATGAGTCCAAGAAGGTAGAGATCATGGTATCAAAATCTCTCAAAGCACAATGCTTCCTGACAAAGAGAGATGTATCTGAACCAAGGCCATTGAACACGCCTGCAAGCTCCACAGCAATGTATCCTACAAACGATGAACGCAAATATGCATAACTCATAATACAAATATAATGCAATACATACCTGCACCAATGACAGCTACTTTTTTAGGCTGTGTCTCGAGCTCAAAGAACCCATTCGAATCCATAACATGCTCATCGCCGGGTACGCCTAGCTTGTTCGGAGCCCCACCAACGGCCACAAGAATATGATCAGCGGTGTAGGTGTTGTCACCAACTTTAAGAGTTTTGCTGTCAACAAACTCGGCCATTCCATTCACTCGCGTAATCTATAAGTTAGAGGTTAGTATAGGCATATCTCAACTATTGACTGGATTGAGCTACATTCAATAGTGC
>JACKZZ010019839.1_pt1 | contig 14867 bp, 7 predicted proteins | sample 8027871 | NCBI WGS metagenome assembly JACKZZ01 (sample SAMN15724774, study PRJNA655200) | protist metagenome | isolation source: fluorescence activated cell sorting (FACS) single amplified genomes of... | place: USA: West Boothbay Harbor, Gulf of Maine | collected 2000-07-19
GTATTGTGTGTTCTCTCCTACCTTCATTATCAGTGATATCACTATCACCATTACTATCAGAGACTAACCTTACCTTCATGTCTCTTACTCTTACTCTTACTCTTACTCTTACTCTTACTCTTACTCTTACTCTTACTCGCTCATACTCATACTAACATTTACAGGTACATCAATTAAAAGATGTTTATTTTTATCAGATGATTGTAAAAGTATATGCTACAATACAAATAAATGGTCATTATTACGAAAATTTGATATAAAATTAATATATAAAGTAAATAAATATATGTCAGAAACTGTTTATAGTAATAGTCAAGCATCACATAAAGCTTGGTGCTTTCATTTACATATATTAGGAGGTACAGACGGTGGAAGATATTTAGATTTTGAGGCATTAAGTTATGCTGATAGTAAACAGTTATTGTTTGGTTTCCAAAGATTAGCATATTTAGCTGGTGGTGCAAAATCCCCATTTTACATTGATAAAATGGGAATCCCATCACGTGCTGTGGGAAGTATAATAAGAAGCGCATTGAAACCTGACACTAAATTGGCATTTACAGCGATAGAAAGATCCAAATATAAAGGATGTAAAAGTGAAGCCGATTTGATGAGGTTCCGTACAGCTGTCAAAGGTTTGCAGTCAGAATATCACACATGGCATAAATTGAAATTGGAGGAAATAAAAGAACATAGAAAACGAGTACTGAGTATGCGTCAGGAAGTTGGAGGCGATTTATATTTGAGAGACGAAGGGCAAGGACAAGGACAAGGGAGCAGGGAAAATAAAGCAACTACAAACTCCTTTAATAGTGAAGCTACTAGAACTGGAACAAGGGAAAGAACAGATTCTACATATCACACTAACGCTAGTAGTGAAGGAGGTGGGGAACCATGGGAAATGGATTCGATGTGGAGAAGTCAAATTAAATTGAGTACAAAACTTGTTAAGAATAAAAAGAAGAAACAAGAGCGCGAAAGAAGAGTTAACGAAGCGAATGCAGCAAATGCAGCAAATGCAATAGACAACATATGTGATGATTCAGGTAAAGGAAATGAAAAAGGAAAAAGAATAGAGAAAGATGCAGACACGGACACAGGTGATAATGATAATGAACTAATTGTTCCTATTCCTAAATGTAATTCAGAAAATATTACCACAGCAAGTGATATGGCAATGATGCGTCTATATGGAAAAACAGAAACTGAAATTTTAAATTCAAATCCAAACAAAAATAATAATGAAAATAGAATGAGCAATTATAAATATAATTTTAATCCTCAACCTGCTGCAGCTGGTGCAGGCGCAGGTGCAGGTGTACCTGTTTCAATTTTATCGAATTCTCCAAAAAGTACCAATAATGTAAAAGACAAGATTAAGAAGAAAGGGGTGACCATCGGGTTCCATCCTATTCTTAGTGATAGTGATATTGATGCTGATCTTGATGTTGGAAATGACCGTGACTGTGACAATGGCAATGATAATGGTAATGGTAATGGTGTGTCTATTTTGAATACACCACAGTCACAGTCACAGTTACAGTCACAGTTACAGTCACGTCGATCACAAGCTTATAGAGATGTACCGATACGAGAATACGAACAAGGTGCTACTGATGATGATGATGATGATGATGATGATGATGATGATGAGATTGAGATTCATGAGGATTATTTTGATCTTGGGGGTCACAGGTTTGATACCAAGAGTAACAGTGAGAGTAACAGTAAGAGTAACATGAAGAGTAACATGATTTTTTCAGAAATTAAGGCAACCTTGAAGTGTAATAAAAATAATAATGGTAGTAGTGAGGGTAATGGCAACGGCAAGGAAAAAGAACACTCCATTTCAGAAGGTTACGGAACCTCTTCTGATGACGACATGTAGTTGTAAATGTAGTTGTAGTTGTAGTTGTAAATGTAAATGTAATTTGATTTGTAAGATATGTACAGTACAGGCGGTAGAATAAAATATGCTATCTATCTTTTTAACAAACATTTGGGACAAACAAACTCTCACAGCAAATACCTTCCTCATTCTCTCTTGCTCTTCCTACTCCTCTCCTACTCCCACTCCCTCTTACTTGAAGTCAGCTCAACTCAAGTCAACTCATTTTTGGCAACACAGACAATAATCCACTAAGTGAACCATAACCTATCCCAATCCCATATTCTGTCTCTTCTGACCGATTCTGACGTTTCGACTCAATCATCTCCATTTCTTTCTTATCATATCGAAAAATTGATATTAATGCATTTTCTATATTTTTTTTAATGGATTCATCGTCTTTACATAAGAGATATTGTAATACCATTTGACGTATGTAGATACCTTTGCTTTCAATCATGTTACCGTTAATATTACTATTGCTAGCATTGTTTTTGTTAGTATTTGGACTATTGCTGTTCATGTTCATGTTGTTGTTGTGGTTTTTTCTATTTCTGTCGTTGGTTGTACTCATTAACGATGACGAAGTTGGATTGGTATACGGTTGTGACTGTGACTGTAATTCCAACATTTGGGATTTCAATTCTTCGAATTCCATGACTCTTTGTTGTTCTAAGGCTGAAGCACGACGACGATAATCTTTGTATTCATCCTTTAATGCTACATAAAGTTGCTCATTGGTAGCACCGCTTGTTTTTCGAATGATGTCATTTTTTTTACCACTGTTACCATCATTACCATAACTATTGTTATTGCTACTACCACTACCACTATCACTACCATTGCTGTTACCATCAATACTACTTAATATTCGAACTTTTTCATACAATTCTTCTTTTTCATTTAATAATATATCGTAACGTTGTTTCCATTGGGATGCTATTACATTCCCACTATCACGTGTTATCAATATTTCTTTTTCTTTTATAATAGTTTCATATGCATTTTTCCATTTCATTTCATTATGATATAAATTAGTTTTAATTATTTCTAATTCAGCGACTAATTTTTTTATTTCACGAGTAGTATTTGAGGATGAGGATGAGGATGAGGACGAGTTATGATCATTATTCTTGTCAGTAAGGGTATGCGCAGTAAATAAGGCTTTATCTACCGCTACGGATAAAGATGCAACATTACCGGTTTCAATATTATTATTACTATTATTACTATTATTACTATTATTACTATTATTACTATTATTACTATTATTACCAGCCATAGTAGCACTATGAAGCAACATATGAGTATGTTCCGCATCTTTTTGTTTTCGAGCAATTTCCATTTTTACTTTATATCTTTTAAACTCTTCAACAATTTTATTGATTTTATTAGTACATGTTGTTTCAATTGTATGACTTTGTTCTGATGTTAAACAGCGTGTTGGACATGATAATGGTAAACCACCATTACTGTTTGTTTTTCGGGTTATGTATTCATCTAGTGACGATATTGTTGGAAATGACAGCCATTTCAATTTGATTCTGGACCCACTTCCACTTACGCTAGCACCATTACTATTACTATTGTTTTTACTACCACCATTTCCTGGTGTATTAGCATTTGATGAAACTATTCCTGTTTCCTCAAATTCTGTCAAAATCCATATTTCATCATCAACATCTACTCTACACAACATACGACGTGGTATGCTAGTTGCATCTAAACTAACACTTTCACTATTGCTATTGCTATCATTATCTTTATCTTTATTACTACCACCTTTTTCTATTCCTCGTCCTCTACGAGCTTTCTCTATTGCGGACTTTGCACCCATTTCTTGTAATATATTTTGAAGTTCAGTTATTTCAGCATCCTTTTTTGCGAGTGAAGCTTGGTTTGCTTCCAAGCTACTACGAGCCAAAGTCAACAACTTCTTATATTTACCAAGTTGCCCTTCACTTCCATCACTTACAGGGGCCTCACTCATCTTGGACTAAAATCAATCTTGTTATTAATACCTCAAACAGAGTCAATAACAAATATTATCTTTCAACTTTTTTAGAAAAGAGCAAGACAAGAGTACCCAACGAGGTAAATGATAAATTAGTTCGTGAACGTGTTTGCAAATGTCCATAATGTGCAAACCGGAGAAGTGCGGAGTGCGGAGTGCTTGGAGTGGAGTGTTTTCAAAAAGGAATGGGGAAAGGATCTGAAAAACTAGATCATCTATGAGACAATATCCATTAACTAAGTAAATTTGATTTTTTGATGCAAACCAGGCGCAATCCAAAGCAAAGTTTAGAAATGGAGAAGGATTCTCTTGAGGTGGATACAGAGGTGGATACAGAGGTGGATACAGAAGGAGGATGGCCATTGCAGCATGACTATGACATAGACGCTATTACACCTGATATGTCTGGATATGACATAGAAACAAAAGGTCCACTCAAAGTTCTCATCAATGTCTACATTGCTGACCTTCCAGTAGTTGATACGCTGGCTTTCACTTTCAAACCAAAGATGCAGGTGACATTAGATTGGGTAGATGATGGTGCATTAGTAGATGAGAGTATTCCCAATCTTTATGCAGATGGTAATACTACTAGTACATCTACTGCCAACTACTGGACAGGTGGTTTCTCATTGCGTCCAGATCTTGAAGATAAACCATTAGAGAGTATGTTTAATCCACAACTCATATTAGTTAATAGTATTGCAGATGCAACTCCATCTATTGAAAAATCTATTAATATTGCACTCTTACGTAAACGTCCAGTAATATGTGAATATTGTGAATTTTTTCCAGAACTTCGTTCACCATTAAATCTTGTCGAATTCCCATTTGATACAAGTATATTAGAATGTCGTTTTACCAGTAATGAATGGAGTACTAAAGATTTACAATTCATATGGACAAAAGAAATGCAAGATTTTAATAAGACGGTATCACCGGCCGCACGTGGTGGACCAGGATTATCTGAATTTGAAATTATTAATGTAGATACTGCAGTAGAAGGATTTTCTTATTCCTACATGAATAGATATGAAGCTCAAAGTTGTGAATATCCACATGCTATACTAAAAATTACAGTGAGGAGGGATCCCTTTTCATATCTTATGAGAGTAGCTATAGTGTCTGTAATGCTTATGCTAATGGAATGTATGTCATTTCTTGTTGATGCTAAGGATCTAGGTGGAAGATTTTCTGTAAGTGGAACAACTTTCCTTGCGATGGTTGCCTTTTATTATTGTGTTGTTGATATGTTACCAAAAGTTGCTATTATCACTCGATGTGATTATTGGAATCTTATGAATTTTGGATTGATGTTTTTTAGTAATTGTGAAAACTTAGTTTGCTTTGCTTTAATGAAATTGAAATTAATAGAGGAAACCAAATTAGAATGGATTGAACAGAGATTAGCAGTTTTATATGTTATTGCAGTATTTTCTGCACTTCTTTGGTTCATATCTCCATTGTGGAGGCGGCAACAGGGTCACTGTATGAGGATGAGTGAAGTCACTCATCTAGGCGAAGGTGAACAGCACAAGGACAATGACAATAACAAGGACAAGAATAGGAGCAAGCGTAGAGGCAAAAGCAATGACAGAAGGAAACACAAAGGAAAAGGGAAGACTGAATAGAATGAATAGTTTGTATATATTATTTTTAATTTGTGACCAGCACTACTAAAAGTGACAAGTACTAACACACAACAACTGATATTCACTCACACTGCCCTACACTTATCCTTCCACTACTTAGTCATATGTAATATGGATTTGTTCAGCCTGGTCTGGGGTGTAGAGCGTATCCATTTTGCTAAGTTTGTCTGTGTTCCAATCTTCAGCATTGTACCTATCCAACAGAGCCATAAAACCTTGACGATTGTCTTGATCAATACCTGCTTCTGTGCAGAAATCAGGTTGTAATGCATATGTCCATAGAGTTGATAATGTATCAGCAATCTCTACAATTTCATCACCCCCATTACCATGGTTGTATGTGACAAACCACCAATCAATTTGAAATGAAGCATAGGTAACAGCATATAATTCAAAAAAATGCATACAATTCATACCACCTTTATTTCCCAAGAGCTTGGCACATTCATTTAATGCTTGATTAATAGTACAAATCTGACGAGAACTATCCCCATTTAAACCACTCATAAATCCACAGTTTTCACCAACAAGCTCTTGAACGAAAGTATCAATGCGATCTTGAGTATGTTTTGGTACAAAGACAAATTTGATAGTGTCCACTTCAGACTGATTCAAAGTACGATAATAAGAGTCATAATCTGGTTCTTCATCTTCATTGTCATCGTCGTCATCTTCATTATAATCATAATCATCATCGCGAGAGAAACTGCACAAAAAATCAAGAGCAGGATCTTTTTCCTTTTTATTTTTGTTAAAGTCTTCATAGAAGGATTGAGGAGGGAATCCAGAAACTTGCATGCTACATAGTCCAGTACAATTCTCCTTTTCCCTCACAATTACCATCATCTCATCATAAGGTGTTTTCATTCTTTTGAAGATTTTCCGAAAGATTCCTGGTTTGAGTTATTCCTGGGTTGCTGGGTTGAGCTGAATTGAATGTGAAATTTGGATCAAAGTTCGTATTGTTTCTAAATTTAAATTCGGCAATAAAACAAGACAAGTTTTTTTCTCCAATAATAAACCACGAAGAAATCCGTCGAAAACTTGCTGAAGTAGAAGAGTGGGATCCTGTTCAAGAGCCACTGTTCTATCAAGGTTCATCCCCTGAGATCAACACTCCAATTTTTAGATTTGATGTCGGTCTCTCATGCGTTTTCAGTGTTAGCTGGGGTGGCATCCTTCATCGGATCTGCTTTCGTGTTGCTCACAGGTTACCTTTTTCCATCAATGGTTAAAAATAAGTCTTTTAGTCAGATTATTTTACTGATATCATTTAACAATTTTATATCATCACTAGGAGTAATTATGGGGTATCCTTATGGTATATTTTGCACGATCCAAAGTGTATTAATCAATACAGGAACAAAGGGTTCTTGGTTCGGTGTTGTGTTGATATCATATCAATTGCGTTTAATTTTAACTACAGGCAAGTTAGGTTTTACATTGAACCAAGCAATAATTTTCTATATCATATTTCAAATTATAGCAATTACAATACCATATTTAACTAATATCAAATATGGTAATGCTGAAGAATTACAAGGTAAGCAAATCTGTTTTAGTTACAGTACTAAAGAAAATTATGTTAATGATGAAATTATTAATTTTATGCTTTACTGTTGGTGCATGATATTGTATCTTATATATGATACTATCATAATATTTAAACATGTTAAAAAATTGAAGGAACAGATAAATGTAACAATAACAGAATTGCGGTATAAGAAGACCAATGAATTAAAATGGTCTGCGTTAATGTATCCAGTTTTTATGATATTAGTTTGGACACCAGTATCAATTGAATCATTATATTATTTGATCATAGATAACGGTAAAGAGACAACAAGACAAGGTGCATCATTAAATTTTTCTAATCTGATAGCTATATGGTCAACATTAGATGGTTTCTTTAATGGATGTGTGTATTTTATAAATGGTACTGAAGCAAGGAGAAATTGGTATAATTTATTATTAAAATATAAACTTGGAAGAATATATTTATTTTTGTATCAATTTTTATGCTTTGGAAATATTACGGATACTACTCATACTACTTATACTACTACTACTGTAAATAAGAATGATTATGAAAGAAATATGAATGTGAATCTAAATATTGATGTTGATGTTGATGTTGATGTTGATACTGATACGGATACTAGTGATCGTGATCAAGAACAAGAACAAGAACAAGACTTCCCTGATGATAGTATTATCAGTTCTTTAGGAACACCAAGAAAAGCTATTTCAAATTCAAATTTGGATGAGACTTTGATAAAGAATGAGAATGAGACAGAGACATTTTCAGCAATCCACGGTCCATAAGAAGAAAGAAGTAAGAAGTAAGAAGTAAGAAGTATAATTTTATTTGGTTTGATGTGTTTATAGATTGAAATGTTTGGTATTATAGTTGTAAATGTAATGTAAATGTATGTAAAGATGGGGAAGATGAGCCGTTCTATTTGTTGATGTTACAAATACCAAACTAAAGACAAATAATACAAACTAGTTTCATTCAATTCAGCTTTTACCTTGATTATTTTATGACTATGACTTCTGACTTAACTATATTTTCACATTCTTCTCTTCACAGCAGTTGTGAAATATGCGACTAACCACTTTGTGACTCATGTTAGAGAACATGATGATCTCATTTACAAGTTATTGTTACCAGTACTATCAACATCAGCATCAGCAGATTTCTTATTTATTATCTCTGAAGGTCTCTGGTTTTGAGTATCTGTGATTGGAGCCTTTAATGAAGATAAAGTAGGACGATGTACAGGAGAATCTACATTATTACCAGTTTCATTTTCAGTTTCGGTTTCATTGATTGTCATACTATGGCCTCTTACACTATTAGAAATGGAAATGGAACTAGAACTAGAACTAGAACCATAACCAGCACCACCCCGTTTTCTGCTACTTTCACTAAAATTATTCCTTTCACCTTGAATTATTTGGATTAATTCTTCGTCGTCGTCATGTTCATCAAAATAAATACTACTATTATTATTATAATTATTATTGTTATTATTATGATTATTATTATTATGAGCAAAAGACGAGTCGCGTGGTAATGTTATTTTGTTAGTTGCTACGATTATTGAACTTTTATGACTAGTAGTTCTAGATGTGGCAGTAGATGTACTATTAAAGCGTATTTGGTGTTGATCTTCATTTGTACCATTCCACCAATCTACCCATCGTCTTCTCGCTTCATATGAATTAAAAAAAAATGCGAATGAAGTAAATACTGGTTCACATGACGTCCACGCATATACTGACATGAATTGCTTGTATCCTTTCATAAAATGTGGATCATTTAAAAATGCATCATCAATACTACTATTATTATCAATAATGATATCAGTTTTTTTTTGAAAATATGTAAAATAGATAATTAAGAAAGGTAACCATGTTGTAATCATTAATACTGGATATGTAGCCACAGATGTAACTAATATATAATGTAGAGATGTTTTATATAAGTTTCTGACTAATATATATAATGATATAGAAAAAAATATTAATAATACTATTGTTAATTGTAATGGTCCTATGAATGTTGCGCTTACCATTTCATAAAAATATTTATTTGTGAGAGGAAAGACACACATTGCTAAACCTCTTAATGAATTTATTGTACCATATGGTACACCAAATATTAATGGTAAAATACTCAATAATAAATTAAATGGCCATATAATCATGTGTAATGTATATATAGTAAAATATATTTTTCCATGTATCACTAAATATCTTAATTGAAATATCATTATTAGTGACCATATCCAACCTGCTCTAAAAAAATACATTGATATCATAGCTTGTGAAGAACACCAAAATAAAGAATTAGGAAACCCCCATGCTATTGATATACTTGCTATAAATTGACATGCACTGACAATAATGAGCATTTGCATATAAATCTTATTTCGCCACATTACAGGAAACTTAAATGCAGTATAAACTACAATACCTGAACAAATTGCAGCAAAAACGGATATTGAAAATATCCAACTTTCCATTTCATAGCTCAGATTTTCAAAACTTTGCAACTTATCAACCATTTTAACCCTAACCCTTAACGTATTACTTAATTAGATACAAATAAAATTGTCTAGATGCAAATTGGGAACCCAAATAATCACTAAATTAGGTGTTTGTTTTTTACATCAAACACCAAAACTTTTAATTTTGATATGGTATGGTTTTAGTTCAAAACAAGTTTTATCCACCTAAAGGTTATTAAAAGGGGGAACCCAATTCCCACTATTTTATATGTACTCGATTGAATGTTCTCGTTGCTTTCTCTTCGAAACGAAGTTTCGAAAGTCTGTGAAAATCAACTCAGGTGCTATGCTACACACGCGAATCAAAGATTTCTTTCTTCATGGAGATGGGCATGATGAAGATTTGTCCTCATTATCGAAGTTAAAGGAAATCTCAAAAAAGCTTCTATCTGAACATTCTGCAATAGTTACAACCAATGCTGAACAGCATTCAATGATAAAAGAATATGAAATGAAAACAAAAAAAGAATGTGATACACTTCTATCAAATGGAATGTATTTACGTATGAAAGAATATCAAAATGAAAATTTAACCATAAAATTAATGGATATGGCAAAAGCAGTGAAAGATCTGGAGTCGTTATTACCAAGAATCAATAGTAATAGTAATAGTAATAGTAATAGCAATAGCAATGCAGATATTCCGAATATGAATAGTACTAATGCAGAGAATAAACAAGCTCAATTGGTTGCTATACGCTCAGTACCTATGCATGTTTACAAAATCTTCACACTTATACCAAAACAAGAACAATCACAATTACAATCACAATCACAATCACAATCACAATCACAATCACAATCACAATCACAGTTGAAGACATTATCATTGTTACCAAAGAAATCAAAATTGTTTCAAATACTCCTGTCAACAGTTAATGAAATGAAAGCTTCTATATTAAACCTCTTTACCACACAGTTTGAAGATATTCTTAGTAGAAGTAGTAGTAGTAATAGTAGTAATAGTAATAACAGTGGTGAAATAAATGATGTAAAACAGGATAAAAGTATGAGTATGAGTATGAGTCATGCAGAAATATGGCAATTATTTTTAATAGAAACACGTGACTGGTTACAAGCTTATAATCTATTATCAATGTTACCTGTAATAATAACAGAACCAACTATTGCAGTTGAAAGTAAATATATAAATTCTATTGATGAAGCTTTATCGCCATTGTGGGGAAGATTTAGATTTCATTTACAAAAAGCAAGAGGAGGATTTGGATTTACAGAAAGAGGTACTGATGATGGTGTTAGCAGTGATGTAAATGGTGAGAGGACCTCTGCATCTGCATCTGCATCTGCATCTACATCTACAGTGGATGATAAGGGTGCAGGTACAGGTGGGAGCAAGCGACAAGTTCTTTGGACATTTCAGTATTGCAAATCATTTGCTCACTTACTTTCTGATTTGTGTCAACAGATTACATCCCACACAGCTGCTGGTGCAGGTACAAAAGATGGTACCACATATCTTGAACTTGTTCTCCAAGGGTTACCTAGAATACAAAATTCTCAATATGATAACAATAAAAATAAAAATAAAAATAAAATAGCAACAACAGCTGTTGAAAATCTTCGAATGAAAAGTAAACAGTTTTTGCTTAATAAATGCATCAGATTCTTTCAAGCACATCTTGCAGAAATTTTATTAATAACAACCAGTAATAACGGTTTGTCTCATAAGAAGCAACATGAATTTATAATGCAATTAATAGAAAGAACAATGCAATTAGATAAGTCCTTTCGTTCATTGTTGACTATTGTTGTACATGTACATGTGCCATCAATATCTTTATCTTTATCTCATTCAAATATTGATGTTTTTTGCTCAGCTCAACCTGTTTTCATTTCCTGGGTGAAAGCAGATACTAATTTTATAAGAAATAAAGTTTATGAAATTTTTAATTTAAGGAGTAATATCTTAAGTAATGGTAATGATAATGGTAATGATAATGGAAATGGTAATGATAATGGTAATGATAATGGAAATGGTAATGGTGAAAGAGGTTTGACTAGTATCTCTGGAACTGTCGGATTGTTTAGTAAAATTTATAGTTCTGCATTTGTATTCACTGGTAGTGGTAGTGGTAGTGGTACTGATAATAATCAGTCATATCCACAATCATCGGTGGTTTCAAAACAACCACAGCATTTTTTACAAAAATTGAATAGAAATAGAAATAGAAATGAACCTTATTGCTACAGTGGTCCCTATGAAATAATGCGTTTATTTATGATGACTTCAAAAAGGTACCAGGCAATTCCATCAACATGCAGTAGTGCACAAGTGCTTTTTTCAACATATATATTGGAACCATTGTTATATACAATAATCAGCTTATTTATATTAAAGTTAAATTCCAATCATTCATTGCATGATCTGAGTAATGGAATATTGCCGTTGAACATGAGAAGTAGCTACATTAAGTTAAATGAAGTGAATATGAATATATTATTGAAGAATATGAAAGACAGAGAAAATGAAAGAAAAGAAAAAGAGGAAAAAGAAATGGAAATGGAAAGGGAAAGAAAAATCCAAGCTAAAAAGAACACATTCTTTGATGATGATGATGATGATGACAATGACAATGACAATGACAATGACAATGACAACGAAAGTGAGCTTGAGTATATTGAAGGAAGTGATGGTACACACGAAGCTGATGTTGATAATTGCACAAATGGAGAGGACACACAGAGCGCCGCATTCGTTCATACATGTAATTCCAACCCAGTTAGCAGTATTGATAACGATAACGATAACGCTAACGATAGCAGCAACAATAACAGTGAAGTAAAAGCTGATGCTGACGAGGGCCATGACGATGAAGCCAGTGCTGATTACAAGAAAAATGCCAAGAACAAGGATAAGGATAATGACAACGGTAGTACATCTACTGATGATGATACTAGTACTAGTACTAGTGCTAGTGCTAGTGCTAGTGCTATTACTAATAAAATACTTGAAGATCCTCTTGTATTGAATGTTCTGAATGAGCTTCAAGACTTTTATGACTCTGTTAGCTACATCGAACAAGCTCTAGCCAATTGCAGTGCTGATGTACGAAATATTCATTGTGCATCCTCAAGCACACCAATATCCACAAATACAGATGCATCAAGAAATAGTAATAATAGTAATAATAGTAATAATAATAGTAGTAGTAGTAGTAGTAGTAGTAGTAGTAGTAGTAGTAGTAGTAGTAGTAGTAGTAGTAGTAGTTTTAAATCAATAGTATTACATTCATTCTTTATCAATATACACATACAAATACATATACAAATACATGTTTCTGTTTGTCATTTCATTTCATTACTTCTCTTCTCTTCTCTTCGTTTTTTATTACAGTTTGTGTTTGTATGGGTAGGACTGAAGTATGAGTAGAAATTTATGCGGTCCACATGGGATACTTTTGCATTGGGGCAACTTCAACACCAGGTGACCCTTCCTCTTTATCATCAATACTGACAGCACCTGGACTACCAACACCAGATGGGAATGCACCAGGACCAAACTCAGGTTTAAATATTTTTGATGGAACGACTTTACCAATAGGACTACCTTGATATTCAAATACTTCAGTTTTAACTGTTGCAGATGGATCTCTAATAGGATCACCTCTGGCAGAACCTAATAAATTTCTTCTTGTTTCTCTAGACATTGGTCTTTGAAATACATCTGGTCTCATAGGTGATTGCGATTGATTATTGATACCATCTAAATCTAAATCTAATGCTAATGGCATCATACGTGATTGTTGTCGTGGTTTATTAGCAACTCTTACTTTAATTTGTGAGTCTTCATTATCATATTCATGAGCGTCATATGCTAACTGTAAATTTGGCATATTAGCATGATCTTCATTATCTAGTAACATTAAACCATGTCTAAATAATGATGATTCTACTGGTCTTTCTTTATCTAAATTACTTATTTGTTTATCACCAGGACCACCACGCAATTCTAAATATTTTTCATTTAACACTTCTGCTTTCTCATCACGATGCCTTTTTGACATTTTTTTTCTTCTTTGATTATGATCTCTATGACTATCATTTAAAGATTGTATATTTCTATCAGGTAAACCATACGGTTCTCTTGTTAATTGCGCTGTTGCAAATGATGTTGCTTTTTCTTTGTCTTTTTGTTCCATTCTAGCTATATATTCATTTTCAGCGATAATTTGATCATCAATATTTTTTTGTTCTTTTGCTGTTTGATCTCTTGTACTTGATTCATATCGACGTGATAAACGCATTTGTACTCTTCTTCGTGCTTTTTCTTCTTTTGATAATTTTTGAACATAACCATGATTAGGGGCTGTCAACGGATCAGAACGATCAACATGAGCATAGTCTTCAAAGTCTTTTTCATTTCTATGATTTCTTGAACGACTTCCACTTCCACTTCTATCTTTTTCTCTACTGCGATCCCCTCTATCTTTTCTAGATCTATCTCTGTCTGGGGAACGATTGCGGTCATGATCACGATCACGATCACTTCTGTGCTTTTTATCACGTGATTCTTCTCTTTGGCCTTCTCTTGACTTGGATCTCATATTATCACCATCACGACGTTCATTGTATTCATCCCAATTGATAGTATTTGCTAAAGGTTCAATATTCAAAACTGGATCATTATATATATCTCTGTTGTCAATGATGTCATCATGAGCATTTGTATCAAATAATACAAATGCAGCTTCGGGTAATACCTTTTCTTTGTTATATTTACCATTACCATTACCACTACCAGCAGCAGCAGATGCACTAGCACCAGGTCCTTGAGCTTGGCCATGTAAATCATCTAACATTTCAATACTTTCAATACTTTGTAAACCCAAACCAATCAAACCACCATGCATAGGGAAATCAGGATTACCACCGTCACTATCACTATCATTATCATTACCCCTATCATTTGCTTTGAAAGTTACATTTCCACTTTTTTTAGATTTTGATGGTGAATTTGAATTAGTTATAAACATTGAATCAGAACCGTAACCAGTTTTACTATGTTTATATTTATATGGTTTAGTACTACCACTAATAGGTGGTGCATCTAACATTTGTGGCATATGAATATGACTACGGGCAACTGGCTTTCTTCCAATTCTTACTTTTGTTTCTGACATAGATTGAGGTAATGGTTGCGTTTGACTTAGTATAACATTTCCTTGTCCTTGTCCTTGTCCTTGTCCTTGTCCTTGTCCTTGTCCTTTGTTATTAAT
>JACKZZ010001976.1_pt1 | contig 14860 bp, 15 predicted proteins | sample 8027871 | NCBI WGS metagenome assembly JACKZZ01 (sample SAMN15724774, study PRJNA655200) | protist metagenome | isolation source: fluorescence activated cell sorting (FACS) single amplified genomes of... | place: USA: West Boothbay Harbor, Gulf of Maine | collected 2000-07-19
AATTGAAAGAAGAGGTAAAGAAGGACAATTTAAAGGTCATCGTTAATTTGTTTACATATTTTATCATTATTTAATTTACATCTGATGATTTTAATGTGGAATATATGGATTGTTACGATGAATTTTTTGATACTTAATTTTAAAATGCAAAATTCTTAAATATTTTTTTGCAAAAATTAAAAGATTTTTTAATTACTTCTTAATATTACTTTCTCAAAATAGATTTTTATGGTGACAAAATAGATAAAAATATATTTTCTTTATTCTTTTAATGCAGATTGTAGATTTTATCTCTATAAGAGATACCTTCGGCAAGGAAAACATCAATTTTGTTGGTGGAAAAAATTCGTCTTTAGCAAATATGATTACAGACATGAAGGACCTTGACATTAAAGTGCCTGATGGATTCGCAGTTACAACTAATTTTTTTTATGACTTTATAAAATTAAATAAAGTTGATAAATTAATAGAAGAATTGGATAAAACAAACCAATTTAATCAAATAGAGCTACTATCTAGTAAAATTAAGAAAAAAATAGAAGATGGGATTATTGATGAATCTTTTTATCAATCTTTAGAAAGATATTACCATAATCTTGGTGGTGGAGATGTGGCTATTAGATCATCTGCTACTGCTGAAGATCTAGAAAATGCATCTTTCGCAGGTCAACAAGATACTTATCTTAATATCTCAGGTATAGAAAATATTATTATTTACACTAAAAAGTGCATCGCTTCTTTATTTAATGTAAGAGCTATATCCTATAGAAATAATTTAGATATCAAATCAAGTAAAGTGGGTATTAGTGTTGGAATCCAAAAAATGGCAAGATCTGATATGGGTTCTGCAGGTGTAGCTTTTTCTATTGATCCAGATTCGGGTAATAATAAAGTAGTTGTAATTAATTCGGCTCATGGGCTAGGAGAAATTGTGGTAAGTGGTCAAGTTGTTCCCGATGAATTTGTTGTTACTAAAAATATTAATAATATTAGTTCAATTATTGATAAAAAACTTGGTAAAAAAGATAATAAAATTGTCTATGATAAGGAAGGAACCAAAATTATTAAAAATGAAAATGTTAATGAGTTTTCATTAGATGAAAATAATATTTTACTATTAGCATCATGGGTAAAAAAGTTAGAAGTTTATATGGGTAATAGACCAGTTGATGTAGAATGGGCTTATGATGGAATAGAAAAGCAACTTTACATTGTTCAATGTAGGCCAGAAACTATTCACTCCAATATTGATCACGATACTATTACCAAATATAAGATTTCCGATAAAATTAATTTAAAAGAACTAAAAGAAAGAACAATACTAAAAGGAATATCTGTTGGAAATTCTTTAGGAATGGGTAAAGTAAGAAAAATAAAATTTGATGAAATGCCAGAAAATTTAAGTTTAGTCCCATTTGATGAAGGTGATATTCTAGTAACTGAAATTACTGATCCTGATTGGGAACCCTTAATGAAAAAAGCATCTGCTATTATCACTGAGAAAGGTGGTAGAACATGTCATGCTGCTATTGTTGCAAGAGAATTACAAGTTCCCTGTTGTGTTGGAGCAACTGGTTGTCTTGATTTACTAAAGAATGATCAAGAAATAACTTTAGACTGCACTCAAGGAGAAGAAGCATTTATTTATGATGGATTAGTTGAATTTGACAAGGAAGAGTTTAAAATATCTGAATTACCAGAACCACCAATTGATATCATGTTAAATGTTGCTTCACCACAAAGAGCATTTCAGTATGCTAATATTCCAAATAAAGGAGTTGGTCTGGTTAGAGAAGAATTTATTATTAATAACTTTATCCAAGTTCATCCATTAGCTTTAATTAATTATAATGATATTCATGATGATATTATTAGAAATAAAATAGAAGAATTAACCATTGGATATAAAAATAAAGAAGAGTATTTTATTGATAAACTTACTTATGGACTAGCAAGAATTGCTACAGCATTTTATCCAAATAATGTAATAATAAGATTTAGTGATTTTAAATCTAATGAATATGCTAATTTGTTAGGTGGTCAATATTATGAACCTAAAGAAGAAAATCCTATGATTGGATGGAGAGGCGCTTCTAGATATTATTCTGATAAATATGAGAAAGCATTTGGATTAGAATGTAAGGCAATTAAAAGATTAAGAAATCAAATGGGATTAACTAATATAATTGTAATGATTCCTTTTTGTAGAACACCTAAAGAGTGTATTAGAGTATTAGCTACTATGGAAAAATACGGACTAAGAAGAGGAGAAAATGGTCTACAAGTATATATAATGTGTGAAGTTCCTTCTAATGTCATATTAGCTGAAGAATTTTGTAAACATGTTGATGGATTTTCAATAGGAAGTAATGATTTGACACAATTAACATTAGGTTTAGATAGAGATAGTGAATTAGTTCAACATTTGTATGAAGAACGTAATGAAGCAGTAAAAATTATGATTTCAAATGTAATTAAAGTTTGTAAGAAAAATAAAGTTAAAATTGGTATTTGTGGTCAAGCACCTAGTGATTTTCCTGATTTTGCACAATTTTTGATTGAAGAAGGTATTGATACTATATCATTAACTCCTGATTCAGTTGTTAAAACCATTAATAAAATAATTAAAAAAGATTGAAATTTTTTTTATTAAAATAATATTATCATATTTATGTTGATTTTATACTTTTTACTACTATATCCATTCATGGTATTAATAGCACACTTGATGGTTCTTATTATGGCAATCCTTTATTCATATTCAGCATGAATAAAAAATTGCAATTAAATTTGGAGTTTTTATTTAACAATTAAAATATTAACTTAATTATATTAATGATTAATTTATTAGACATTAATAAAATTTTAGAAAGTATACTTAAAACTGATACTTTCGACGTGTTTAAAGAATTCAAATTAGATACTTACTATCCAATTAATCAAGATATTAAAAGTATTTTAATTAATTTAAATTCCAAAAAAAATGTAAGAGCATATTTTAATAAAAATACCATGAGTTTTAATGGAATTAGTGTAATAGATATTAAAGGTGAAAGATTTATTGAATTTTATGATGACATATCAGATATGATGAATAAAGGACTAGACTTTACAGAATTAGGAAATGATTTTTAATCAAGACTATAATTATATCTAACTACTCTAAAAATACTATACCATTCTTTATTTGGAACATATAATAAATTATATTTAGATGAATCGATATCTTTCATTATATTTTTACCAAATTTATAAATTTCACTTGTTTTTTTAAATTCGTGTAAAAAATATTCTTTAGGCATAAGAGAACCATTAATAGCTACGTCAAATAATGAACTTGTAGAATCTATTATATCATCGCTTCTAACTTTTACCTCATATGGTATATTAAACTCTTTATTTAATATCCCTTTTTCACTGGAATTAAGATTAACCATAATAATAATATTAGATATTTTTATTTACTAAGTTTTATTTTTTTAGTTGGAGAAGTAGGTCTATCTCTGTTATCATATTCTTGAATTGCTCGAGTCCACCAATTATCAATATCAGTTAAAATTTGTTCACTTGAATCACTTACTGTAAACCTTAGTCTGGTAAAAGGACAAATATTACCTAGTCTATTTATTACAAATTGAGATAAATCATAATTATTAGTAGATATACGTCTAGGTCTTTCTAAAATAGTAAAAGTAATTGGGTCTACTATGTTATCAGGCATGACAACATTATTAGTTACCCAATTCCACATTTCATCGTCAATTTCTCTACCGTTATGTTGAGATCTTCTATTTTCGGGTCTATTAGCATCTTCAATTAATTGAGTAAAATCTTCTCTAGACATAACTGGTGAATTATCAAGTCTGTTTTGTTCACGATAACGTATTGCTTCTTCATTTCTAGAATCACGAATATTAGGAGCTACAGCTTGTCTTACTGGTCTTTCAGGAGTAGCTGGTCTTTCAGGAGCAGCTGGAAATAAATTTAGAATAGGTAAATTATTTTCAGTTTCTGGTATTGTAGATTGTCGTGTAGGTCTAACAGGAATTGCATTTGTATCCGTAGTTGGTTGGTTTGTTGGAGTTTGAGGGACAATTGGTTGATTATTTGGAAAGGGAAGACCTATAGAACCATCTGGTATTGTTGTAGATTGTCGTGTAGTTGGTTGATCTGTAGAAGTTACTGCATTATTTCTTCTTTGCGATGAATTTACATCAATTTTATCACCTCTCCCTTTTTGTTTTAAATTAATATATTTTTTTTTATATTTTAAGTATTTTTCCTTAAAATCCATATGTATATATTTTAGATAGAAAAAATTGAAAAATTATTAATTAATAAATATTTATTAAATAATATGTCTCTTAATGGTGTATTTTATGATATTGAAAAAGAAAGAGCAATCAATGAAATTAAGTTTCATTTTGATGTTTTTAAACCTTTTTTTGATAAAAGAAGTAATTTGTCTATAGGAATATTAAATTTCTTACTAATTTATTATAATTTTGATTGTGTTTATATTGATTATGTAAAAAATTTTGCATTATTATTAGAATCGAAACAGTTTGAAATGTTTAAAATTGATGATTATCTAAATCCAAAATTATTTGTAAAAAGATTAATTTTTACATTACTTAATTATACAAATTATGACTCGTCAAAATCAAAAGTTGACATTAATTCTAATCATTTTAAAGAAGATTCTATTGAACTAAGAAATGTAAACAAAAGACCAGATTTTAATGGTCATGGAGTAATGAGATTTGGTAGAAGAAAAATGTTAGTTGGTAAATTTGAAAATGGCTGGGCTGTAGGTCGTATTAGAGTTTATACACCATTTTTTGAGTTACTAGAAGTTATTGAAGACTACGATGTAATTTTCAATAACTATTTAGATTCTTTAGTTTGAAACTTTTTTTAAAAATTGAATAAGATTTAAATTACTTTAATCCTAATTTTATAATGACTAGTTTAGAATCTAATTTTGGCTTAGAAGATATAATCCAGAAATTATCTTTGGATGGTGATAACTCATCTTCAAATAAGCCAATTGAGCCATCAGTTACTCTTAATAAAACTTTTGATCACAAATTAAAAAATCTATCATTTGACATTTTATCTCAAGAAGTTGTTTTTGAAATTCTTAAAGATGGTAGATGTTTTTCACATTTTATTGAAAAATGGTTAGCAAATAATTATCCACTAATTCATATTACTGGATGTAAAAAATATGATTTTATTGATAATAAAACAGAAGATATTAAATACGATGAAAAAACATTTACCAAAAATGGTTGTTATTTTTTACCATCAAATATGATTGGAGCTGGTAGGAAAGTTAATATAGAAGAGTTTGAAAAAAAGGCTAAAGAACTTATATATATTTTAGTTTCCAATGTAAATTTACCTGAAATAAAAGTAAAGTTTATTAAAGGAAGTGAACTATTAAAACTATATCCATCTGGAAGAATACATATTGATGAACATGATAAAGTATTTGATGTATCAGCTACTATAGAAAAAAATTGAAAACTTAAAAGAATGTAGACAATTAATTAATTTATATAAAAATGACTGACCTTACTAAAGCAAATGACCTTAGCAAAATCGTTCCCATTATTGATAAACAATGGGATGCTGACTCCAAAAAGATGTGTGAAGATAGAGAGTGGCTTACACAACAAGCCTCTAATAGAATCAAGGAAATGTGTAAGAAGAATATGGAAAAAACCTACAGAGATGAAGGAAAACTACTAGATGAGATAGAATTTTACTGGTATAACGTCAGAAGTGACCTGATGAAATATTGTGGTGTTATGATTAATGGAACTTACTGTAACGATAACACTCCGATGAATTACTCTTTCGATACTATTTTTAATGGTGGTTTTACTTCACAAAAAACTAAAAAAATTAACAGACAAAGATTGAGAGATGCAGGAGTTATCAATCCATTTGTTCTTGATGTAAAAAGAGCAATGGCTGATTCCTGTGTTAAAATATGGGATGTCTCTGATAAAGAAAAATCAAAAATTAACGTGTGGAAAATTACTATATTTGTCCACGAAATTAGAAAAAGGAATGAAGAAATTATCTTCTAATAAACAATAATAAAAACATAAAAATATAAAACTAACTTTTTTTTTAACTAAATTAATTAATTTACTTCAAAAATTTTCGCAACATTTGCTTCGCAACATTTGCTTCGCAACATTTGCTTCGCAAAAATAATAGCCAAATTCATTGCGAAGCAATAGATTGATTTTGGGAAAGCATTACGAAGTAAAGTTCTTTTCCTCAAAACATTCACAAAGTGAATGAACTTAGTTGGATCAATTCAAAAACCTAAAGGGTTTTTGAATAGCCAAATAAAAATTGAAAAACTTAATCGATGATAGCCCCATCAATAATTTAATCGTTTATAATATATGTCTAGCTCTACTGAAGTAGATTCCCTCTGCACTGGATTACAGCAATTAGTTGTTAGTAAGTCCAAAACCAAACAAGAACTCAAAGCCGAGCATCGTTCCAAGGCAGTCCTTTTAGTGAAACTGCTTAGAAATGATGACGAAAAAGAAAACAAATTTGTAGTTTCCAAAGAGCAATTGATGGAAGCTCAGAAGCAATTTCAGAATTATTTTGATAGTTTTGATTCCTGGTATGCCTTTTTTTCCCAAAAGGGAGTTAAAAAACTACCAGTCTTATTTAGCCCTTTTAAAAAGGGAAATCGTGCTATTTTTAAAGACCAACAAGCACGTTCCAAGTTTATTGTTGATTATATCTCTAACAACAAAGACATGGAGTTGGTATCATTGGATGGACACGGTCGTCTTATCTATTCTATTCTTGACTATGCAATCAAAAGAGAAAGCAAGTTCAAAACTCATTTGGTGGAAATAAGTCCTGTCACCAATGATTTTCACAAAGTAATGTTTCCAAGTAACATATTTGGAGATAGTTCCCTTTCAGTTAGTGTTCCTGAGCCTCAGGACATCCTTGATTGGAGCACCCAATACATGAAGGAGATTACAAATCCCTTTCTATACCTCAACTTTTGTGGAATTTCTTGTTGTCGTAAAGGCAAACAAACAGGTCGTGAGAGAGTTCATCAGTTCATTGAAAAATGGCTGGAGACTCACAAATCTATCCTTCTATCTGTTTCATTAAGACCTCATGGTTTTGTAGAACAATTTGAAGGAACTCTTACTAACTATGGTATGATAAAACAATATAAAAACTTAGAAGTGTCCCAACGTGGGCATTTTGTAACCTACCTACTCGAAAAAAATTAAAAAAACAAAAAAAATAAAATAATTATGACTCAAATTTTTGGTTCATAATTATTGGTTAATATATGGTATGTAAAAAAATCCACAAAAAACTAAAGCTGTTAAAAAAGTTATCCCTACGAATTTAGAAATTCTGGCAATATAAAAAGCTCTATAAACTATATGCTGCATTTCAATAAATTCTGGAGTAAATAATACTATGTTAGTGAAATCAAACTCTTCCAAACTATCATCAATCCTATTTCTACAATTAGGACAACTTTGTCTGTTGTGTGCTATCATCTTTTCAATACAGTCAGAATGATATTCTTTCTTGCACCTTTTACATGCCAATACAACATCTTCTTCATTTTTTTTACACCAACATATTTGACAAATTTCTTCATCAGGAACATTTTCTATCTTTTCAAAAATTTTCATAATTTTTTCTTCATTTGGTGTTTCCATTAATAATGTATATATAATTTTTTTAAAAATAACGAGTAATGTATTTAAAAAGAAATCAAAAGTTATTTTATATGAAAAATATTTTAGTATTTTTTTTATTAAGCACTTGTTTTTATACAATTAATTGTTTAAATAAACCTTTTTTAAACACTGTTAGTAAACCTGATTTTACAGTTCATCCTTCTGAAATTGTTAACAGTTTCAAAGGTCAAGTTATAGGTAGAGAATGGAGTTATAGCGAATTTATGAATAACATTGAAGACAACAAAGTTGAAGGAGTAAGTTTTATGGGAGATAAAGATGTAATGGTTGCTATCGATAACGCTCATTCCTCAAATTTATTACCAGATAATTTACATGGAGTAAAACTGTTACCTCATACTAACGATTTAGTAATGGAAGCATTAACTAAGCATCATATCAATACTGATGTATTTCCAGTTCCTCCTAGCTTATTAGAAATAATATCTAATAGCGGTCAACAAATTTTGACATTAGGATTTTACTATATAATGCTTAGGTTAGCTTACGTTTATCTTTTTGGTATGGGACAAAATCAAAACCCAATGGACATGATTTCTAATAAAATGAATCCAAAAAAAGGAGCAGATATAATTGATAATGATTTGATTAAAACTAAGTTTGAAGATGTTGCAGGTTGTGACGAAGCAAAATTTGAATTAATGGAAGTAGTAGATTTTTTAAAATTTCCAGAAAAATATACTGAAGCTGGTGCTAAAATTCCAAAAGGAGTTTTATTAGAAGGTAGCCCTGGAACAGGAAAAACTTTGCTAGCTAGAGCTGTAGCTGGTGAAGCAGGAGTTCCATTTATTAGTGCAAGTGGTTCTGAATTTATTGAGATGTTTGTTGGTGTTGGCGCGTCTCGTGTTAGAAATTTATTTGACAAAGCTCGTCAAAATAGTCCATGTGTAATTTTTATTGATGAAATCGATGCAGTAGGTCGTCAAAGAGGAGCTGGAATTGCTGGTGGCAATGATGAAAGAGAACAAACACTTAATCAAATTCTGACTAATATGGATGGTTTCGAAACTGATACAGGAATTGTAGTATTAGCTGCAACAAATAGAGCTGATATTTTAGATAATGCATTAACCAGACCAGGTCGTTTTGATAGAAAAGTAACCGTTCCTTTACCAGATAAAGCAGGAAGAGAAAGTATTGCTAAAGTTCATTTCAAGAATAAAAATGTAGATAAATCAGTAGATATTGAAGAATTAGCTTCTTTAACTTCTGGATTTTCTGGAGCTGATATAGCAAATCTTGCTAATGAAGCAGCTATTTACTCAGTTAGAAAAAATATGACTTCAATTGATAGAAGCTGTTTAATGGAAGCTTATGAAAAGGTTACTATTGGAATTCAATCTAATATCCAAGAAACAGATAACGAAATTATTAATTTAGTATCATATCATGAAACTGGTCATGCATTAATTGCCGCTCTATTCAAAGACTTTTTTGATGTTAGAAAAGTTACCATTAACTCTAATAAAGGAGGAGCAGGAGGGTATACATTATTTACTCCTAAAGATAGATATCAAAAATATGCTACTAAGAAATTTATGTTAGCAAATTTAATTATTGCTCTAGGAGGAAGAGCAGCTGAAGTTTATCTTTATAATAATAATACTAATAATAAATTAGATAATATTATTTTTGAAGGTATCAAAGATTTGGATGTTACCACAGGAGCTTCTAATGATCTACAACAAGCTAGAAAAATTGCTAGAAACTATGTTACTCAATTTGGTTTTAGTGATGAAATGGGATTATATGACGACTTTGGAAATAGTGACATGCCTTTTTTAGGTAAAGAAATGGTTTCATCGCAAAAAATTAGTGAAAAAACTAGGTATGATGTAGATAAACAAGTAAGTAAATTAATTGAATTTTCATATAATGCTGCATTGAAATTAATTGATTTACATAAAGAACAATTTTTAGAAGTTGTTGAAATACTAAAAGAAGAAAGAGTAATTACTGGTAATCATATTAATGAAATATTAGAAAATAAAAACGTTATTTAAAATATTTCTATAAAGTAATTTGATAAGGATATAAGTTTTCAAAATCTGGAATCTTATTTACTATTTTATTAATATCTTCATCTAATTCATCAAGTTCTAAACTTTCAATTGGTAAAATATAGTCTAAATGTAAGAAAGTCCATAGACCTTTTAAAGTATTTTTGTGTGATAACACAAGAATTTTTGACTCTGGTTTTAATGCTTCATCAGTTAACAACACAAAAGCTAAATAAGACCGAAGTCCCGCATCAAATATAGATTCACTATTATAATATTTTGATTCTGGAGGCTTATTAAAAAATGTTCTTCTAAAAGTGTTATAATCTTTAGATTTAGAAGTTAACTTACCATAACCTGCTTCTAAAAAACCATCATCAAAAATTATTTTAGGGTCATTTTTAAAATTAATTAAATCTAAAGTTTGTCTACATCTAATAGCAGGTGACGATAAGACTAAATTATAACTGTCCATGAAAACTTCTTCAGAAGTATTATCAATTGGTGTGTCTAAATTACCTGTCCAAATATTATTTTTATTGTTATACGTGCATGCATGTCTCATCAATGTTATACTTAAACCATAATCTGTAGTGGGGATATTAAATTTATTTTTATCTGGAATAAATTGATTGGATTTTTCTGAAAATCTCGTTATATAATAAGCATTACTTGCAATTACTAATGATATGAATATTGTCTTTACTAACATTAAATGTGAAATTCTATCTTTATTTAAATTATTTTTCAAAATTTATAAATATTGAAATTTAATTACCTATTTACATATATCATATTTTATGGAGAATAAATTAAACTATGAATGTAGTATCTGTCTAAATACAATGAATGATGATAAATGTCAACCATATACATGTCATCATTATTTTCATAACCAATGTATTAAAACATGGTCAGGATCATGTCCAATATGTAGAGAAACAAAGAAAAGAAATGTAGAAAGTGTAAAGGTAAATAAAAATAAATATTTTGATATTGAAAATTTTAAAAAATTTGCGCCACAAATTAGTAATAGAAATTATATTAGAAAGTGGAAAAAAAAAGAATGTATAAGCACGTCACATAACTTAACCTTTCATAAGACTTACGGAGTTATTGGTGTATGTGAAACTTGTCAAACAGTTCAATCTTTTAATTTAATTAATTAAATTTCTAAGTAATATTAAATGAACTATAATTATTTAATTTTACTTATTTTACTTATTTTTTTATTGATTAACTTTAATAAACCAATTTTAGAAAAATTCACTATCAACAAAAAAAATATGCTAATTATAGGCGCAACATCAGAAATTGCTGAAGTTATTATGGAATCTTCTAATCAAAAGTTTGATTTTTATTTAGTAGGAAGAAATTTAGATAAACTAAATCAATTGAAATTAAAATATAAAAATGTAAATACTCAACAAGTTGATTTTTCTAATAAAGAATCTATTGAAACATATTTTAATAACAATAAAATATACTTTGATATGATCTATAATAATTATTATGATTCCAATAATATAAAAGATATACATCACCAAATGAAAACAAATGTATCTAATAATATTTATTTTTTAGAGAAATTAATTCCTTTTTTAAATAAAGAATCAAAATTAGTTAATATTAGCAGCAGTGCTTCAGATATTATTGACTTTGAAAATGATATATTAATTTATTACTCTTTAATTAAACATATGATAGAGAAATATACTAAAATATTATCTAAAAAATATTATTCCAATAAAATTGGAGTTACTTGTTTGAAAATAAATGATTCTTATGATACTCAATTAACTAGAAAGATGAATAAAGATTATAATTTTAAAATGGAACTAAAAGATGTTAAAATTTTAAATAGTTGTTTTACTTATTTAAACAATATTAGTTGGAATGAAGTTACTGGAAAGATTCTTAAATCAAACCAAGTTATAAATAACTCTTATTTCAAAGCTTTAGATCTAACATTTTCTAAATCTGATATAGAATCAACTTATGATCAAATTAATAAATCAAAAAGATATATCGGCGAAAATCCTGTTAAAATGTCATCTCAAGTAAAAAAATTTATAAAAAATTTTGATATTAATTTAGAAAAATATTCATCTGAAAGTGGAAAACTTAAGAAACAATTAGCTATTAATCATACAGTGCAAGAAAATCAAATATTTTTTTATAATGGAACTACTGAATATGTTAATACACTAATTAAATTCTTTGTAAAATCTAACCATAACATAATTACTTCTCCAAATTGGACTGGAACTTTTATTTCAGCTTATAATAATGATATAGAAATGAAAGATATAACTGAAATTAAAAAAGGTAACTATTTAGTAAATAATTATGATTTAATCTTAAAATCTATTGATTCATTAACAAGAATGATTTACTTTATAGCACCGATTATTAAAGAAGAATTTTACATTTTTATTTCCAAAATACCAGATAATTTAATTGTAATAATTGATTATTGCTATTTTGGATTTTACCCAGAAAGTGACGATTATTTAAAGGTAAATGAAATTAATTTTAATAATAAAAAAATAATTTCTCTTTTTACTTTTTCTAAATTCTATTCTATACCTCAGTTACAATTAGGATATTCAATTTCAAGTCCAGAAATGAAATTACTATTAGAAAAAAATTCATTTTATAGTTTATCAATACTAAAAGAAGAACTAGCATTAGTAGCTCTTAATGATACTGCTAGAAATAACAATTCCAGAGACTATTTTGTTAATAAAAGAAAAGAAATAACTTTATTTTTATCAAATAAAAAGATAGAATTCTTTTTTGATAAACTTCAATACCTCTTCCTTAAATTGGAAGATGACCAAAAAATTAACTTTGATAAACATCAAGATCAATATTTTATTTTTAATTTAAATGATTATACTGGTATCCCTTTGGTTAAATTTGAAGAATTTAAAATTTATTTATAATTGCATCAATATATGGGTTCAATTTAAAAGCATTAAAACCGTATGATTCTTGTCTATATTCTATTCCAATATAGCTAAATAACAATTTTATAACTTGATTTAGTCTTCTTATCTCTTTATTATCCATTTCTTCAAAGCTTACCGAATGATAAATATAATTCATATCTAATAATCCAATATAAGGTTCTAAATATAATTCTGTTAATGGAACCTTAGTTTCAACATTATCAATTAATAAATAAACATAAAATTCTAATGGTTGATTATAATTTAATTTTACTACATCCAAAATTTTTTTTAAATTAATAATTAAATGTATATCATGTTTTAAACAAATTTCCAAATTTCTATTTTCAAATATATTAAAAATTAAAGGTGAACATCCAGATTTTCTTTTGAAATAAGGTATTTCTTGACACTCTAAGTATTCATCCAAATAACACTTTTTATAATAAATAAAATCAAAGATTGAATCCTGAATTTCAATTGGTAAATTATACATTTATAAAATGATAGAATATTTATTTAAATAAATAACACGAAACAATAACAGACAATGGAATTGAAATATTATCATCAATTTTTGAAAAAGTCTCAACTAAAGAAGAAATAAAAGAAATTAAAATTATTTCAAATAAAGGATAATTAAATTGGTAGACATAATCAACTAAAAAATAAGTAGCTAAAGATGAAGTAATAAAGTAACCAAATGTTCCTTCTACTGATTTTTTAGTATTATAGGGCCATTTAGTTTTACCAAATTTCCGACCAATTATATCAGCAAAACCATCTCCTACTGACAATTGAGTCATGGCAATTATTCCTGTTGGATTATCAAGCCAATAGTAGTAAGTTAATAAAGTTAGAATAAAAGTATAAATTAAAGGTCCTTTTAATATCTCTTTACTACTACCAGATCTAGAAATTACTTTTGCTAAATTATCTCCTTTATAGATTAAAAATAATGAAGCTATTAATGGAACAGAAGTTGCCCATAGTTTTGGTTGATAATCATTATAAAATTGTAAACTAGATAAAAAGGTAGGAGCTGTTGTTATATGAATAATTTTACGAGTAGTGTTAACATCTAGTTTGGATTCTTCCAAATATTCTTTTCCTTTTTTAGCAATTACCAATTGAGAACCAGCCACTAATGGATTAATTAAATTTGGTGGAATAAAGCTATTTACACAATTATTAATTAAAATTAAAATAAATAATAATAACATATACTATTATTAACTTTAATACTTTTAAATACCCTTGTTAATTCTAGATAGTTCAATATCTTCTTCATCTGAATTTGAATCAACTAAATCTATTATTACAGGTTGTTTATCTTCGGCCTTGAGTGGTTTATCTTCGGCCTTGAGTTGTTTATCTTCGGCCTTGAGTGGTTTATATTCGGCCTTGAGTGGTTTATCTTCTATTACAGATATAGGAAAGAATCTTTTACTATCAAAATATTCAATTATTTTATTAACGGAAGGGTTTTCAATCATTTTATCATTTATTAATATCTGAATAATCTCATATAATTCTGGAGGTATTGAGGCTTCATTATTTTTTAATAATTCTAAATATTCTTTTCTTGAATATGCATTCTGTTTTAATAATACAATAATCATTAAAATACCAACTTGATATAGATCGTCTTGAATATCAAATTTAGAATTATCTGGACTCACTGGTTTACTCATTTCTTCTACTAAAGTAGGAGACATATTTTGCATTGTACCATATCTTGTATTTTTATTAATAGGCTCTCCTATTTCTGTTATAGTATCAAAATCAATAAATTTAATAGCTGAATTTACTAATTCTTCATTTAATTCTTCTGTATATTTATCAGGTATTGGATAAACCATCATAATATTTTCTATTTTAATATCCATATGTAAAAATCCTTTTTTATGTATGTTATCAAGACCAGTAAAAATATTCAACATTAATTTTTTAAATACTTCTAAGTTTTCTAGATAATCGAATTTTTGTAATCTATCAAATAATTCTCCACCCTTTAATTTTTCAATAATAGAGTAAACTCCTGCACTTTTTTTTTCCTTATTGTCACCTATAATATCATAATAACCATAATCATATATTTGACAAACATACTTTTTAATATCCACAT
>JACKZZ010024236.1_pt1 | contig 14860 bp, 8 predicted proteins | sample 8027871 | NCBI WGS metagenome assembly JACKZZ01 (sample SAMN15724774, study PRJNA655200) | protist metagenome | isolation source: fluorescence activated cell sorting (FACS) single amplified genomes of... | place: USA: West Boothbay Harbor, Gulf of Maine | collected 2000-07-19
GCCACTGAGTCGGAGGCTGACGGAGTGCCTCCGGAATCCACGTGCTCAGGAGATGCAGAAGGCGACTTCACAAAAACAGTGGCGAAGCAGGTGCGACAAGAAGAAGTAGAGGTTGAAGAAACGGCACTTGAAGCACAAAAAGACACGAGGAAAGCAGCCTCGAACGATAGTTCCGAGAAGTTGACTTCGGAATCTGCACTTGAGGGGCAAGGATCTGCGGTGGCAGCTACGGCGGTTGCTGGAGCTGCGGGCGTGGTTGGCAATAAGCGTGAATTTATAGAAGAGAGTAAAGATACAGAAGAGAACGAGCCCAACAAGAAAACGAAAGCATCCACGACAGTGCCCCTAGTATTCGCGTGGCCGAGTGTTTAGAGTTCTCCGGAAGTTCGAGCTCGAGCTCGAGCGGCACTGCCGTTCCGTTTGGTTGTGTTTGAATGACTTATTTGGATCCTGTGCGTATATGTGCAGATGTATATATAAGCATCATTATTAATCTTTGCTTGTGTTTATATCACCTTAGGCACCTCTGGAGGAATCCATGGGCTGCTAAACCAAAATCTTCTGGGCCCGCACGCCGCACGCCAGACGCCAGACCACCCCTCCATGGAGAGGAACTAGCCGAGGCGAGCTTCTCACCAAAACGTAGCAGCTCTGTGGCGTGCAAAGGTTCTTTTAAAGTATTATTTGACTGTTTGAAAGTAAATCGGGCGGTGGGATGAATGCTTATCTTGCTCAAATCAAACAAGCTTTACAAGGTCGCAATGGTCCTCTATTGGAATCGCTTATGGCTCTACCTGTGTCTCTTCAGTTAAGTGCTGAGGATAAATCTCTTGCAAATAGCATCAGGACAGAGACTGACTTGAATAGAGTGGTTCATAAGGCTCTTCGTGTCGACCAAGCAATCAGTGATTTTGTAAGCTCCCGTCTACAAGCGCTGGGGTCGCTGATTGACAGCAACTATGACGATGCATACAAACACACACACGCTGCATTCAATATTATGCTAGATTTTATGGGCAGTAACGTCGATTTTCCATTTTTCGTGGCGACCTTGGCTAGACTGTCGGGCGACCTGAGAGTGCTCGCACTAAGAGCAGATGGACAGAAGTCTGCTCGGGAGCGGATGAGCTCTCCCTCTCTACGCGATTGCCAGAATAGCATTACTCGTGCATTCACACTTGTTGCAAAGGACAGATCACCCGTAACCGACCCCAACTGCAAGAAGTTGTTCATATTCAACATCACCAACACTCTGTTCAAGATTTACTTCAAACTGAACACACTCCAGTTGATGGGGAAGCTAATTAGATTAGTGGATCAGCCCGCAGTCATGAATTCTCTGCAAGCATTCCCTCTACGAGACGTCGTAACGTACAAGTACTATGTAGGTCGATTGGCCCTGTTTGAGGACCGACTCGCAGACGCTCAGGCCTCACTGAAATTTGCTCTGGATCATACTCCTGTGCAGTTTCTGCACAATCGCAAGCTTATTTTAGCGTCTTTAGTGCCTATTCAAATGTGTTGCGGTATCATGCCCACGTCAAAAGTCGCCGCAGAGTATGGACTGACGATGTACTTGCCGCTTGCTCAAGCGGTAGTTTGTGGTAATTTAAGGGATTTCAATCGAGTATTCGAGGAAAACAAGGCGGATCTGATTCGAAATGGTACGTATTTAGTCATAGAACAGCTTAAAGCCATGGTGTATCGGAATTTATTCAAACGGATTCATCACTTATCGCAGAGCACTCGCCTGAATTTAGGACACTTCCAGGTAGCCATCACCTGGTTAGGGGAGAAGATGTCTCTAGAAGAAATTGAGTGCATTCTGGCCAATTTGATATTTCAGAACAAAGTGAAAGGTTATATAAGTCACCAGAAGCGGATATTGGTGGTCGGTAAAACAGAGCCTTTTCCTAGCAGCGCCCTGAAGCGCATGCGAATTTGACAGTGACAGCGACAGAGACTGCAACCGTACATGTGTATAAATAAAAAATACCACTCAAATTCAAGCAGCCTTTCTTTCGCAGTACATGAAAAAGTCACGTAAAGAAAAAGTAAAACTTCATTAAACCAAAAAATCGCAATGATAATCATCATACAAAATCGATCGACGCAGCCCAATTTCTCTACAACAGAGCTGGTGACATTATTCGTCAAGTCCCATTCCGTGCCCGATACATTTCAAATTAGGTGTAAAATCGATGGTACAACCAACACAACTACGATACATGCTGTCAATGGTGCTTTGGAGATCCGGAGGACATGGAGGAGCCGAGTTAGATCCTGTCACATTCTTCATTGTCTCCTCCCATATTCCGCATTCGATTTGCAGTTCCAGCACTCATCCCCGGATGGAGTTGCGCGAGCAGTCATCACTACCGCAGCGACAAAAATCAGGAATATTTCCTGAAATTTGATGATTTCCGAGTGGTTTACTTGAACTCATAGGTCGCAGCAACTATTAGGTAGTGTAAATACAGCAGCTAAACACAGCACATGCTGTACAAGTGACAACACAATCGTGCAAAGTTAACACCTTTGAAAAAAAATCTAAGAGTGGGGGTTGCAGGGTTAGTTTGGGAAGTAAAAAAATGCGTGTTTTCTCATATTTTATCTGACCTCCTTTTTTTTAGATCCTTTTTTTCCGTCAGAGAAAGCCTCTATAAAATCATGGGGAATAAGTCTGCCAGTGATTGCCCACGTTTTACTGGATTTGAAGAGGATTTTGATGAAAAAGTAGGGGAAAACAGCTTGTTGTTCTTTAGTTTGATTCAAATTTTGTCCTTATGGTGTACTTTTTCACCACGAGCACAGGACATAGTATCTATGTTGGCAAAGACAAGTTTGAGAATGAAAATCTGATCGCACATGGACTTCCGACTGACTGGTGGTTCCATGTTGATGATATGAGCTCAGCTCATGTCTATCTGAGGTTGAAGGATGGGGAGACAATCGATTCGGTCAACCCTAGAGCAATTCATGAATGCGCAGTGCTTGTCAAGGCAAACAGTATTCAAGGCTGTAAACGCAACGAAGTGACAGTGATATATACACCGTGGGCAAATCTTCACAAGACTTCTGATATGGTAGACGGAGCGGTGGGATATCACGATAGCAGGAATGTCAAGCGTATCAAAGCCAAAAAGGACGGTCCGTTGGTCAACAAGCTGACTAAGACGAAGGTAGATTTACAAACCGCACTTTACTTGCACTTGTACTCTTTAATGCATCTTTTCACAAGAACTTCTGATATTGACCCTGATTCCTTTTTGATTCTTCTTTTGACACTCCATTTTGGTCCCACGGTCCCACACTCCACATCCCCACATCCCACTCGTGTGTACGGTGGTGCAGGTCGAGCAGTATCCAGATTTACTCGCTCTTCAGCAGGAGTATGCGCGACAGCAGACATTAGTATTGAAAGCGGAAAAAATAAAAACATTGGAGCAGGAGGAATTAGACAGGCAGAAGAGAAAGGAAGAAGCAGACTTAAAAAGCTACACGAGTGTGTTTGAGGGGGGCACTATGCTTTCAAACACTGCTGTAAATGGTAGCGCTACTGACAAGGCGGCCAAAGACTTCGAAGATGACTTTATGTGATTTGTAAAATGTTATTCAATTCATTCTATCTGAGATCCAAGATCCAAATCACTCATACTCTCCGTGGAATATACGAATATACCATTGCCGAAACATTTTGATTGGGAAACAAAACGACCCAAAACCTTAAAAAAAATGTTACAGAAGCCAACTTATAAGAACCTAAACGTTGTGTTTCAGATTGATGAAGCCTCTTTAAAGTGATTGAATCTAACGAAGTTAACGAAGCAGCAGCAGCTACTTTTCGTGAGTAAATATCATCTGGAAAATATTGATTGATTTTTCAATTTTTAAAAAATATAAGACTTTTTGCAACAGGCTTATCATTTACTTATTGAGATCAAAGAGGAGAAGAGTGAAGGCTGGAAACAATTACCGACAGCTAGTTTATTGTAGGGAAACCTCTTGAAAGAAGATTTCTCGCGTGTTGGCCCAGCACGTGTTAGGGCACTAGCAGGCCACTCCCTCGTGCTATTTAACACGAGATGCCTTTAAGATGTTTCCAGATGCTTCAAAAATATGTTGCGTGCCGCGTTCTCGTCTCGGTCTGCCTCCTGCCTCCAGCCCGCAAAACTTGCATTTGTGATGTCTAGAGTCCCCAGGGTTGTTCAGTCGCCCGCAGCGACCGCACCCCTTCGTCGTGTAGTACTCCTCGCACGCCACCACCTCCTTACCACGATCCAGTGCTTAATGAATCAATCGCTGCCAAAAGCGGTAGTGGACCCAAGTAAGCATAGCCCGAGCAGTCTTACGCCGAATACAGCGTTTGCGACCAGACCATCTGAGAGGTCTCAAACGACGGAATGACAATGGTGTCAAAGTACTGCACGAGGTCTAGTGCCACCTTCTTGTGGGCCTCATCCACCAAATTGCGGGTACGTCGACGGATCCTCCGCGACCTGGAATGCAGAGCGTTCTGGAGGCGCCGCGAGGCCCGATGCAGCGACTTTTGATAGAGTGTAACATCCAACTTCTCGCAGAGCGAGTAGATCTTGGAGAAACCGCCTTCGCCCTCTGCGTACGATCTCGTGTACTCCGGCGAGTAGTAGGTCTGGAACGCCCGCACGCCTGGGTCCAGAGCGACCACCTTTCGATTAGCTTCAGGCTGCACGGTCTGCTTTGGCGGGTCCACCTCGTATGGTACGCATAGGTAAAAGTGTCCGTTGAAATCGCGCGTGATGCGGCAGTCATTTGTTATCGTATTATTTGGAACCGCCTCCGTCAGCTAGATGGGCCCCATATTAAACTTCGGGTATATCTCCAGCTTGGTCCACTTGCGCTTCTTGTCACAGGGATTATTGATTATTGTGGCCGCCAAGCTTCCGTGTCTCAGGCCGGTCCAGAATCTCAACATTATTGATAGTCTTTACCGGGATTACCATAGTCCACCCCGACAGATCTGCTCGCCTCTTGTAGTACAGCTTCCGCTTGTGATTAGGATTTTTCTTGCGCATCTTGATTGGACGAGTTAGCCTTCATCAGAATTGCGTTGTCTCGAATATCGAAGGGCGTAATATGAGGGCAGAAGGTGCACAACTCGCACCCCACCCCCTCATCGAATACTTCGACACAAGCCGACCGGTGGGCAACCGGCTTGAATTTTTCTTGTAAAAGGTTAAGTACACAATTATATATCAAAGGGCGTCTCTGGATGGTCTTCGATAAATGCACCCACCTCGAAGTCACGCTGGTCTGCATAATGGTCTTTTTTCCATTACTCTCATTTCATGGAGCTTCTTGCTCACAAACCACTGCCGCAGCAAGGGTCTGTTTCAGCTTTGATCCGTTTCTTACGGCCTTGAGGCACTTGTTGTATGTTGTATGTGAACCGTTGGCTGCCCATCCACATGGCATCCACTTCAACATCAACTTCTTCTGGGGCTTGATCAACCGCATCCGTATACCCCCCCCCCTCGATCCTCGACCGCTTCTCGCTTCTTGCGCGGCTTGATGGTATCTTCGCGTCTTCGCGTACCGTTGAATGTTGAATCTGGCGGAAAAGCCATTAAGGATCGCCAGGGTATCTCCTGTGAACTCTGCCTCTTGAGTGACCTTGTCGTCATCAAGCACCACGAGTCCACGGGTTGAACATGCTGTCGGTCGAGCGTCGAGCGCCCATTTGATATTTGATGATTTGATGAGCTCATGAGCTCATGAGCTCGAACCCGAAGCAGCAGAGCCAGTTGTGGCGGTAGTCAACGGCAATTGTTTGTACAGATCCTCGCAGTGGATTTCCAGTACGGAGAGGACATTATAGACACGACATTCCAAGGTTGAAATGAAAGATGAAGTCAAACTTTGTCAAAGAGTAAAGTCGAAGATTTGAGACGTTCAGTTTCCAAATTCTCGGTGTATGTATGTTACTACAAATGGAATGTGATCAACAAAAAACTCTGAAACTTCCTTTAGATCAATCAAACTAGAAAATTCCTAAAGACGAACTCTCGGGGTTATTCTTTCATCTTTCAAAGAACATTAGACGGACGGTCTGACGAAAATGGGAACCTTCGAAATTGTGGGCCAACAAAACCAACTGCTTCAGAAACTTAGTACTGAAGGTGAGTAGAGGTGCGAATGTTTTCATTTTTTTGCATTTGAGTGTTAGCGTGGTGATTTTTTATTCCAATTATAACATGTGTGAAGGTCATTATTCAATTCCTGTCAAAAGCGAGGCCGTTAATAGAAACTCTCGACACGCGTCCCTGATATGGCGTAATACCTGTGCAAGTTCGTGGATATCAATCAATATCAGTTTGCATGTATGAGCATACTAGTTTTAGAGGTATCTACTAGGTATAAACCTAGTTGCAACGAAATTTGAATGCATCAAAAGTGTTTCTTAGTTTTCGCATACGCGATGTGAGAATATACTTTGGTTTGTTCTGGTGTTCACATTAATTGGGAATGTTGTGGGGTCGAATAATTTTATCAACACAACCGGCTTGTAGCGCGATGGTTATTATAAACGGAATCTAACATACTTTCCTTTTTTCACTCGGAACTTCTGAATTCAATTATTTTTGAACTGAAATACTTTTTTTTGGCACATCCCATTTTTTATTGTTCTTTTTACAGAGATATCACAACAAAATGGCTGATCAATTGACCGAAGAACAGATTGCAGAATTCAAGGAGGCATTCTCCCTTTTCGATAAGGATGGAGATGGTACCATCACTACGAAGGAGTTGGGTACCGTCATGCGTTCGTTGGGACAGAACCCTACCGAAGCTGAGTTGGCAGATATGATCAACGAGGTCGATGCTGATGGTAACGGTACTATTGATTTTCCTGAGTTCTTGACCATGATGGCCCGTAAGATGAAGGACACAGACTCCGAGGAGGAGATCTTGGAAGCTTTCAAAGTGTTCGACAAGGACGGAAACGGTTTCATCTCCGCCGCGGAGTTGAGACATATCATGACCAACTTAGGTGAGAAGCTATCTGACGAGGAGGTTGACGAAATGATTCGTGAGGCCGATATCGACGGTGACGGCCAGATCAACTATGAGGAATTTGTCAAGATGATGATGTCGAAGTAAATTGCGTATGCTGCAGCAGCTATGCTGATGTCGGGCAATCAACGTTATGGCGGCATATTACAGTGTGTTGAGTCAACGTTGAGAATGTACACATTTTATTTCTAATAGTTTGATATTCAAAGCAATAATTAATAACATCCCCGTCCCTTGGTTGACTTCAGATCTCAAGGTGTCTGTCTTGCCTTTCTAGTTGACACAGCTTACACTTGAATACCCTTTCAAGTACAGAACTTCCATCAATTGTCCTGTGAGACGGAGGGGACGCACAAACGGTACAAGCATGCGCGTGAGTAGTCATCTTCAGGACAGTATTCTAGCACGCTATCTTTGCACCATAGACTGCGGTCCACTACAGTCACAGAGATCCCTTTGTCTTTGGAGAGCTGGAGGATATCTTCTTGGTCTATGCCAGCCCGTGGCACGTGGCATAGCAGCATCTCCGCATTGAAATACTCCAGCAACTTTTTGGTTATGTTCATAAAGGGCTCCAACAGCGCCCGCTTGTACAATACGTCCCCAGCAACGACTTTAAAAGGTTCGTTTCCGGGGCTTTTTAAGGTGTCTAATTCACCATCAGTTGGAGGCTTGAACCAATCTAGTTCCATGACCTGAGCTGCGACTTTGTTTCGATCACAGTCAGCGGTCATGTGGTTGAGGCTGCGTGTATCGTTGTCTGTTAATAGTACCTTCGTGGCGCCCAGGCGTGAGCAGAGCATGCCTAACACCCCTGTTCCAGCTCCTAGTTCTAGAATACAATTATTTTCCACATATTTTGGATGAGCCAGTAGAAATTCGACGACAGCGAGGCTTCCACACCATAACCTCTGTCCGCTAATCTCTACTTTCCTTTCCCCCATGGACATCAGCACCTCTATTGGCATGTACGCTATCGTAGTTACATCAAACTGATAAGGGCCAACTTTAAAAGTCTCAATGTCGTAGTCAACATCACCATGCACATCCGTTTCTGTGAGTGCTGCCATTGGATTTGGGACACAGGTCAAGAGAGATTGGGTGTGTTCTTTACAGGCGCGACTTGACTTAGAACTTTCACAACGGAGTATAAATAATAGCAATTGTATTTTACTTGAAGGGATCCAAGTGAAGGAAAGTGTTTTCCAAACCCTAAACCTTCTCCTTTCATATTTACGTGGCTTTCTGGCTTTCTTTTTTCCGTCGTTTCTACCAAAAGCGGCGTAGCCTTCTGTGTCGAAGTTTGTGGGTTGTTTGTGATCATGGATGCAGGTGAAGATCTTCTTGGCGGGGTTGATGCTGAAGAAGAGGAAGAAAAGCCCAACCCTGTCGTGTTCAAGGAGGACCTTAATCAGGCTGCTATGAACGATGACACAGCCGAAGTATTGAAGCTGTGCAACGAAGGTGTCCCTCCTACTTTTGTGCAAGAAAAGAGTGGGTGGACACCTTTGCATTGGGCTGCAAAAAATGGCAATATAGAGATGGTATCCGCATTGATTGATCACGGTGCCACCGCTCCGTACCATCGCATGGTCAAGCGCGAACTTCTGAAAAAGAAACGCGAAGCGAAAGCATTAGAGGAAGCAAAGAAGCAACAAAATGCAGTTGCTATTGAGGCGTCGGCAGTAGAGGAGGCAGTAAACGAGAACCCCGAAGGTGAGGCTGATGCCGAGGTTGCAGAGAGTAAAGGAGATGATGAAGGCAAGGTGAAGTCTGGGGATGCCAAAGAGGGCAATGAAGCCAAGGAAGGCGATGCTGCTGCCACTACCAATCTTGAAGAGACCAGCGTGACCCCTAGCCAAGCAGCAGCCACACCAGCGGATGAAGTGGACGCACTAGATGAGGAAGAGGATGAAGACGATTTGGATTACGAGGCGGCAATGGAGCGCAAGGCGGAGACCAGCACGAACTTATTGCAAAACACCCCTTTATTATGGGCATGCACTAAAGGTCACCTGAGAATTGTATGGATGTTGCTGTTAGATGGGTATTCTCCCAACGACACAGACTCGATGGGTAATAACGCCCTGCATCTGGCTGCATCGTGCGGTAGCTCGAAAGTGATTCATGTGCTTGTGGACGATGGCGCATATAGTACCAAAGTCAACGTATACAAAAATCTCCCTATTGACATGGCAACGGATAAGGAGTGCAGACAGATCCTAGTGGATGCAATGGAAAAAGGTGCATCAATGACAGCTCAGGATATCGCGTCGAAGCACGAAGCGAATATGAAAAAGTTCACTAAATTGACGAATAATCTGGAGAGTGCCATCAAGACTGCCAATACCTCTGATGGCATACGTGCTCTGCAAGGTCATATCTCCGCATGCAAGGAGGCGGGTATTGCCGAAGAACTCATTAGTCAGGCAGAAACATCCATCGAACAGTTTGAAATGGGAATAGAGCTTTTAGCGGACTTAGAAATGGTACAAAAAAATATGCCTATTTGCAATCAAGAACAATTCTCTAGTACAGTTTACAAGCTAGAAAGTACTCTCTTCAAGGCCAAAACTGTCGGTGCTGACGCAGGGCAGATTGCATATGCTGCAGAACTCATTCAGAAATGCGAAATGGAATTTTGGGTGAGCAGCCTGACAAAGCGTCTTGAGGATGTGACATGCGCTACTGACACAAACGAGCACGATATGGATCGTTTGAAAGCTGCGATAAGCAAAGGACAAGATTTGAAGGTCGATGATTCCATATTAGGCACTGCAAGTACTCTGTGTAATCGACTATATGCTGAACTTGGAATGTCTCGAGCATTGGCAACAGTACCTGCTGTTGTGAAACTGCCCCTGAAAGAAGGCGCAGAATATCCAGATAATTACTGGGGAGAAGATGATATTGGTCATGTCGTGGAGACACCAGAGTACCCTCACCCTCCTGCAGATACTGGCGAATACGTGTGGGAACCGAGCAAATCCATGAGTGCAGTAGTGGCAGCAATAGCGAACATTAAAGCGTCGTACGTTGGTGCCGAAGACCTGGGGGCCAATCCAGACGTATGTGCTGAAGCGAAGGCAAAGCTTGCTAAAGCAGAGAAGGATTTGAAAGCTTTGAAGGTCAAAGACGAGGCAGACAAGCTAGCAGCCATTGAGGCAACGGCGAAATTGTGCAAAAAGAAGGGCAAGGGCAAAAAGTAAACCAAGGCTGTGAAAATGAGAAAAAAGCCTTTTCATTGGACAATTGTTACATATTTTACCGACTAAATAAAAACGAGACTGAATCAAACGAAGAACTAATTCATTTAAAACTGCTGTGCACGTGTGCTTTGCTTGCACGCGTGTCCCATTTACGAAGATAAACAGCGAATGCATGACACGCCAAAGCCATGATATATCATCGTATGTGCATATATTCGCATATTTGGTTCAATCATCAACCACCGCTTCAGCCGGATTCCACTGACACGACAAACCCTCTTCGAATCTACACATCTCCTCCATGGTTTTCGGGCTCAAGTCCTCAGCGAGGTAAGATGCCACGCCCACATCAAAACCGGCAAGTTCCGTTATGACCTGGTTATTGTTGGCAGGCAAGCCTACACAGAGACTCTTGGTTTTCGTCCATAGCAGCATTAAACGAGCAGGGCTCATATTCAACGAATCAGCTAATTCTACCAGTTGTTTGTGCTGCAGGCGCATTCCCTTGCACAAAGGCTCGTTGTTCATGACAACGATGCTGCTATCATTGCAAAATTCCACAATGTCATCATTTTGACCGAATGCATGAGATTCTGTTTCGTAAACAGCAGGTGGGATGCGACAGTTCTTTAGCAAGTCTTGCAGTAGCACAGCATTAAGGTTGGCTATGCCGATGCTTTTGGTCATTCCTTTATCCTTTAGCTCCTCCAAAGCCTTGTATTGCTCAATTTTATTATCAGCATCGATAGGTGCGTGCATCATGAGCAAGTCAACGTAAGTCAAGTTGTAACTTTGGAGCAGAAAATCAACAGTCTCCAGCACGTCCGTGGGGTCGCGACTTTTGGGCCATACTTTAAGGGTAATGAACACCTCTTCACGCATACATATCTCCCCCAAAGCTTCACAGATGGTATGCCCATTGCCATGTAATTCTGCTATCTCGAAATGCCTAACCCCAGATTGATAGAGTCTGTGCACGTGAGCCGTGGTCTCTTCCGTGCTCGCCAGGCGGAACGCTGCACAATACACCTGGGGAATGTCAAATCCATCAGACATAGGTAACATTACTGCGTTTATACTGGACATTACCACTGTACAACGACCCAAAAATGTGGAATCGACATTCTTCACAGAACAGTTTTGACGGGCATGCTTTTATCTGAGTTTTCTATTTTGAGTGCCCAATTGAACCAACGGGGACAAATTCAAAGCAAAAGATGAAGCGATCGAAGGACCAAGAAAAGAGCAGTTCTTTCGTCCCATTCATAGCGATAGCTTCTTTCGCTTTCCTCGCAAAATTCACTGGAAAGACATACGATTCTAAAGCTGCCATACCGATGGTGGACCTTTGTGCGGAAATTGCTCGACGTCTTCGCTGATAGCAGAATTCTGAGTGTTCGAGTTTATAGACCACCCATATTTTTTCTGATTTGAAGAAATGTCAACGTTTGGTAATGTTGGAAGACTTCTTCATCCTTCATCTGATGAAGAGTCCAGGCGGACCTTTCGGTTCGAGTAGCAGACCGAGGTGAAGTGACTATGAAGGCGATGATGACAAACGGTTAATTGGCAGCTTCATAATATAATCAAGTTAAAAATACTTTATGTGCAAAATGTAAACACCCATTCAGTTGTCTCACATCAAAGGTATCGTCCTCGTGACGTGCTTCGAGCCAAACCAGGGTTAAATTTCCACCTCATGTACTTCCCCTTTATTCGATCCAAGCAGCCACTGCCAGAGCTGAACCCCTCCTTCTGACTCCGCGAAGTCAACACGATCTGGAATGAGGTCAGTGGGGTGGGCGACTGGACTGCGGTTGCTGAGGCTCCGCCTACGGCTGCTGCTGCTGCCACTACTGCCGCTGCGATTGCGGGGGGTACTGCCTCCACGTGGGCTAGTGGTTGATCTAACGTCAGCTGAAGGACCGTGATAGCTGCCGCTGCCTTGGTTGTCCTTGTCGACACCCTCATCACGAGGAGCAGGTTTCCCTGCTCCTCGTGATGAAGTCCGCTTCTGCCTCAGCACGTCCATGAACGCAGCATCAATAATATCGTCTTCATCAGTGTCTGTCTCACTCTCTTCATCAGAACTAAACATATAGATACTGTTGTGACCTGAGGATAAGTGGCAAGTGCCTGCATCGTCTGCATCACCCTCGTCATCGTTGCTATTTTCTTCGTCGCTACCATCGTCGCTACCATCGTCGCTGCTGCTGCTGCTGCTGCAGCAGCTAAATTCATGGGTGCTTTCGTATTCTTCATGACTTTTATTTTCATTTGCGTTGCTACTACCAGTGTCACTATCAATCACTGTGTCTTGAGAGATCACTTCCGGTAAAACAATTGTAGTCGTTTCAGTCTTATCCTCATTAGGTTTCTCGTTTTCTTCAGCAATGATATCATCCACTTCGTCATCAAGATTGAGCGTGCGCCGGGCATCCTCTGTTTCATCGTCACCCATAACCTCGGAATCAGCGACACCTCCGCTTTCTCTTTCTGCATCTTCAGAAGCTTGAGAATCCCTCGCCTGTTGTTTCTCCTTCTCTTGCTCTTGCCATTCCCTGCGTGCTTCCTGCATTTTGTTGAACTTAGCCTGCATTTCTGGCTTAAACTTCGCCCTCCAAGCTTCTATATCACCTCTTTTGAATGTGCGGAAGTCTTTCGAGACCCTGCTCACTAGAACTTCGCCACCGTTCGAGTTCTGGTCAGAGGAGTGGTCGGCCGTTCGTCTCCTCCCTTGGTCAGCTTTCAGAGTAAGTTCTGCAGGACTCTCGTCTACATTGCCACTTTGCATACTCACAATACCCATGCTAATATCATCAGGATTATCATTACTACTGCCATTTCCCCCGTCATTTGAATCTGATTTACTTTTTTCACCACTACCGACATCATTACTGGAACCCGTGTTAGAGCTTCGAGATCGTTCATCCTTAATTGATATTGTCTCCAATATGGTGCTCGGACTGTCTCTACTGGATATATCTACATCCACACTTGGACGTCTGGGTAATCCAGCTTGTACAGACACCAGTTTACGCAGCTGTATAGCCGGTGACGCCGCTGCACAGTCGATCATTAAGCCGGGCGATGGGCTGCTTCGTTTCATTTGAATCTGAAAAATCTCGTCCTGATGAGGCGCTGGAGTTCCTTTTGCCGACGGGCTGCTGTTTTCTTCATCTTGTTCACTGCTTGCTGCACTTGTATCGGTAGCTGGCGACGTTGATGCGGGTGATGTAAGTGATGCAGATGCATCTGTTTCTCTTTGATCAAACTCACTCTGCTGCGAATCCTCTGGGAAATAAGTGCCTGAGGTTTGCGCTGTAGGGGTCTTGCTTTTGGACAATCCCAATTTAGCTAATATACTGATCCTTTTCCTTCCAGCATCGTTCGTGCTTTTGCTTCGCTTCAGTCTTGGGCCTATATGGGGTGGGTCTGATCCGCCGTTCTGAGGCCAGTCAGCTGCTGGGCTGGGAGTGTGGTTTCTGGAGGGTCCTACATGGGCAAGACCGATGCCTTCCAAGGGTGAGGGGACAAAGGAATGACTACCACTACCAGTCCTCATACGAGGACTGCCAATAAACACAGACCCATTTCCAGCATAAATGCCCTTCTTATTTAAGGAGTGGAAATCCTTATATGCTGTGCCTAGCAGACTGTCCGCGTCAATTACATCAGCTCCGAGGTTTCGTAAAGTCATGAATAGGTCACCACCATCCTTTGTTTTCAAGATTTTTTGCTCGTTCATTTTGAACAAAGCGCAAGCGATGCGGAAAATCACCTTGCTGCCCTCATTGAGAAAAACATCCCACACTCGGAGGGCTACATCGTGCCTCAGAGTTGTGACGAAACAGCACATGAACCACTGTACGGTGACAAGTGGTAGCTGTAATTGCTCCTTTTCTAAATTTTCATGTATTTTGGGCATATATAATTGAATCATATGTGAAAGCACCATTTGGTCCACGTACATGCCCACCATACTATGACTAAAGTAATCCCCTGGTAATAGCGTATCCACTACCGTTACGAATAGCCAGAAGGCATCTTCCTCCGACAGATACAGGAGCATGGTGCCTGCAAGAAAATTCAAGGCTTGGCAGTAGCCCACTTCCTCGTTATGCAATGCATACGCTTGTAATAATCTCCTCAGCGCGCACACACCTTCTCCTTGCACGTCCTGAAAGTAGTCGTGCTCTGGAAATGTGCGGTCTATGTCTTTTTCTATATCGTCTGCTACTCCCGCATCTAGCTCTTCATCCACTCTGCCTAAAAGAGATGCATAGTAATCTTCGGGAAACGCCCTTTTATGTTGACTAGCCAAGCTAACTTTCATCCATACAGTGGGTCGGAAAGCGATAGGCACTCCTCGCCGGATAATCTGTTTGAGCTCGTAAGAAGGCTTGAAGACGCCAGCGGGTTTGAGGTTCTCTACACCCCCTATTGCTTTCAAGTAGTTGACAAATTCTAAGTCCCGAGCTTGTCGAATACTTTCCTGCTCCTTCACATGTTCACTTTTCTCTGCAAGTAAATACTCTACTGTCCTGGAGAACCCGTATTTGTCTTTAGTGACTTCATTCAAAGCGAGTCTTTGGCGA
>JACKZZ010011084.1_pt1 | contig 14854 bp, 11 predicted proteins | sample 8027871 | NCBI WGS metagenome assembly JACKZZ01 (sample SAMN15724774, study PRJNA655200) | protist metagenome | isolation source: fluorescence activated cell sorting (FACS) single amplified genomes of... | place: USA: West Boothbay Harbor, Gulf of Maine | collected 2000-07-19
GGCCCACATCAAGCCTGAGTAGAGAGGTTTTGGCCTAGGCGTTTAGCATGAGAAACGTCTGCGCTGTAGGCCAAACAGCATCACAAACCGCCTGCATAATGGGGCGGAGCCTGTGGAGTTGCCTTCTTGCAAGACAGAGATAATTTGTGGTCGCAAATCAGCATTGCAAATTTTCTGCGACGTACCTTTTCGGTATGAGGAGGGGGGACTTTTCCCCGGGATACTGCTGTCCCTGTCCCTCATCCTTGCACTCCTGCGGTACAAGCCCGCCCCGGTCTACATCTTGGACGAAGTGGACGCGGCGCTGGACATGAGCCACACGCAGAACATCGGAAAAATGATCAAGGAACAGTTTCTATCCTGAGTAAAAACGTACCCACACCAGAGTCAAGATGCGGGATTGGCTAGACAAATCCACAAGTTTTGGGTGTCTTGCATGAGAAATTTGGACTCGTAGCGTAGTGCTGTTTGAGCTAGCTTAGCAGCATCACAGACCTAGTATATCATGCTGATTGGAGCATGACAAATTGCAAAACACGACTGAAAAATGCTTCTCATGGGGCTCCGCATGAGAAACAATTTCAGCATGCAGATTTGCATTACAACTCTGGCGTGGGTACGTTTTTACTCAGGATAGTTTCCGGATTCCCAGTTCATCATCGTGTCGCTGAAGGAAGGGATGTTATGGATTGCAAAAATTTCTGGGTCTGGAAGAATACAAACTTGTGATGCGCATTTCAGAACACAGAAAAATTTCTCATGCATAGGTAGCAAAAGTTTCCCACTTTCTGTCACCAGAGTGCGGATTCGGCATTGCGGAAGCTTCTCGAGACCTGTGTGTGATGCTACAGCTTCCATGCCAGACCTTCTGTGTCATGCAAAAACAGCATGACTCTTCCAGACCCAGACATTTTTACATTTGATAACGACGCTCCTGCTCCCGCAACGTCAACAGCGCAGGTCTCTTCAGGACCCCAAGGAGGTGCGCGGCGGCCCACAGGAGATCCAGTAGAGCAACAGGGCAGTGCTCCTCCTGTCCCTTCGTCCAAGGAAAATAAAACACCTTCGCAAGAACAATCGCTCGCACAACTTCTAGACGAGAGTCGCTCGGAAGGGCCGCCCGCGCACTTTGGGCAGCTGCAGAACGACCCGAGCCCCGCCGGGAACACCGAGCAGGGGGCAATGAAGAAACAGCCGTGCCCCGAAGGCGAGGGGCAGCAGCAGCTGCCCGAGGGTTGTACCGCTGCGAGCGGCGGTGGAGGAGGAGCTGCTTCCGCTGCGTTCGTGCAACTACCCGGAGTTGTGCTCCCGGAAAAGGACCAGGTTGCGAGTTTTGGCGGCGAGCTCATGTTGAGTGGATCTTCAGGGGGACTAGTAGACAAGAACAGCACCAATATGGCGGCAGGAGGAGGAGAACGAGGCTCGGTTGAGCAACAGCCCGCGGTAGTCGTTTCAGGTGTGGTTGAAGAACAAAAAGATCCGGCGCAACTGGGTAGTACAACTAGAACAACATCGCCTGCTGCTATGTCGAACAACGATAAAGTAGAAGATGAAAACAAGAACTTAAACTACATCGAATCTGCACCTGCACTCCCGATGAAAATGAAGCATGGGCATCATGCAGGAGAAAAAGCGGATCTTCAAGTAGATGAAAAAAACAACAACAATGACCTGATAAATCGAGCGGTCCCGGGAGATCGTCGTGAAGGCAGCGCGGCAGAGAGCTTTGCCACCGAGATGACCGCCGCTTCGTTCACGGAGCAGCGGAATAAAAGAAGTGCTACTAGTACTGGTGCTGCCGAAGCCGAACAGGACGGCGACAATGAAGGTCTCGCAGCGGCGGGTGCTACCACTGCTGCAGAAGCGCTTCCCGTTGCACCGGATCATGAACAAGATCATGCACCGCGTCAAGATGATATCCTGCGTAAATCTACGAGATCCACGACACCCCAGAGTCAAGATGGGAATTTTGCCTTAGATACATCCAAAAGGAGTTTTGAGAGTAACTAAGTACGCAGGAGGACAAGTTTATTCTCTCTGTATGCTAGTGAAGTTTAGCAAGGAGATCCAAAGAACAAGCAAAAAGCCACCTGCTTGCAGCATTGCAAATGCCAAAACACGACTTCTAGAAATGCTCCTCATGAGGACCGGCATTGCAACAAATGTGTGCAGTTCCTGTAGATGCAATTTGAAACCGTCACAAAAAAAAACTGCATGACGGCTCTGGGGTGCTGGGGATGTTTTTCCACAGGATACAAGAAGATCTAGGCGCCAGCACTTCTAGTGCAACAACTTCGGCGGCTGTTGCACTTCTCGAAGAGGTCGTGGGTGGTGCTGCTGCTGCGGGTACGAAGGTCACTACGGTCGCGTATCCAGGAGAAAAACTGTGTAAGTGTAACTCTGTAGGGAAAATAGCATCACAAATTCGCTTTGCATTGCAGGGAAAACCTGTCATGCGCAGCCAGTACGTGAAAACACCTGTGAAAGTAACCTATGACGCAGACCCAGTATGACAAGTGCAACAGTTTTGGACTTTCTGCGTCACAGACTTACACTCACACACTTTTTTTCTTGCATATCGCGCCCGTGGCGTCGATTGCTCCTCCTGCACAGGAAGGGCGACGCGAATATGGCGTTCTCAAACGTTACATTCTCAACTGTTACATGGATTTGTAATGCAAGATTAGCACAGGCGAGAGGGAGAACCTTGCGCGTCTTGCATTACAGGTTTGGTGCGGATTACAGTGCTATTCCTATTTAGCCCTCCGAGAATTTGTCATGCGAAGCAGCTTGGTCGTGCTCGTGTCTGTGGCGGGTCATGGTCATTTTGCATGACAATTCATGTAACAGTTGAGAATGTAACGTTTGAGAGCCCCATAGCGAAGGTAGTGGCGATGTTGTTCCTCTAGTACTTCGGGAGGAAGCTGCTAGTGGAGGCGTGCCTCGTGGTCGTGTGCCTCAGGAATCAGGGCTGGTGTTGCCTGGAGAAGTAGTAGAGGGGGAGGAGCAGGTAGGCGTCGGGGACCAAACGGCCGTTGCGTCCTTGGCGCAGACGCATAATGATGCCCCCCCGGCGCAATCGCAGCGCATGGATCCGGGTGCAGTTGCAGCACGGAAACTGATACCTGCTTCCCATCTTGTTAAAGAAGCAGCCCCACAAGTTATAGCAGGACCTGCGCTGCCTGATCGCAGTCTTACACCGACTGTGATACAACCACATCACGGAGCTGCTCTTGTGCAAGATTACTGGCGGGTTTCTTTACCAGAAGACGTGTACAACGCCATTGCGGACTCGAATGCGGCAGACTCTATCCCAGAGAAGATGCACCGATGTTCTGAATAAACCGTGAAATCCAAGTTCTTGCAGAAGGGAAAGGAATAGCATGACAATTTTTTTCTACCGTGGCGATGATGAACACGAAGACGTGGACTTCTATCTATGTTTCCTGTTTGTGTTAGCTTTGTACTTCTAACTATGTTGGGAAAATAAAAATGATTCGAAATAACACGAAGGACCACGAGCACAACGACCACGTGTTACCGATTTGTATGTAGAAAATATTGACATTATTTGTCCTAGCAGGAATGAGAATTGATATTGATTCTGATCAAATTTCCAAAAAGAACATGCGAATTGTCATCTTACAGGCTCTACTCCTACTCGTAAAAAAAGAATTACAACGTCGAAACGCGGTTTTTTTTGTTTTTTCTGTGATAGATGTGAGTGGCGCGATTTTGGACGAGGACTTGGCAACGCTCCAAGGGCTGGCTCGGGATGGATGTCTGTTCCCAACGCCGGAGGCGGACGGGTACGGGGAGACACCAAAGAACTACCCGGTCATGCAGTATCAGCAAATCGGGACACCGAAGGCGGAATGGCAGGGGCTATCGGGACAAGAGTTCGACGCACAGCTGATAGGGCAATTGGCTTTGAACAGTGTCAAAGGCATTAGCAGTAAACCAAAGCTGATTGTGACATTTGGCAACACGGGCACTGGGAAGAGCACTCTTGCCAAACGAGTGATTGAAATGGCGGGGCTCGCGTCAGGCTCAGGCACGGAAGATGAGAAGGTCGCAAAGTATCTGGTCGATGACTTGGTGGAGCCGCAAGAGGTCTTCAAGGTGCTCGGGTGGATCTTCCTTAATGCAGCGGGACATGTATCACACAGAAAAAAGCTGGCATAACAGGAGAAGTACTCAATGTTAATGGCGATGCAAGAATGAAATAGACATTACCAGGCACAAATAACATTAAAAAAGAGAAACTCGAATGGCCGGGCCCATAGTGTGTCGTTCAGGCAACTATGCAAAACATGATTTTCCGTGTAATTTATTAATGTTATGTCTTGCATTTATACAAACCTAACATGATAGACATAGATTGATATGCCAGCTTTGTTTTTCTCTCTCTGGGATAATATGACATACAAGTAATAGAAGGCCGTCATACATACAAGGAAGGCCGTCCCGATCATCCGGCGCATGTGCGTGGAATAGACAACCTTACTTTCCTGCACAAGCTTCTCCCCCTGTTGGAAAAGCACATCAAACTCGATACGAAAAAAACTTGCAAAATTACAGCAGAAAAGTTGCTGATAGAAGACCTGCCGGACGCCTTGAAGCAGGTACCTTTCAACGCACTACCCGCGGAAGCTGGTGAGCCGTATCAGAGGGGCGCTAAACATCCCTTTGCCTGGGAGTTGCTGATGAGCCTGGCACTGCTTCGTGACAAGGAGTTGTACAGCGCAGAGCCGGCTTCCGCAAATCCAAATCAACAGACACCCGCTCCCGCAGCAGAAGCCGGCAAGAATGTGGAGGAAAACCACTGGTGGGACATCATGGAGAATGCATTTTTTCCCCCAGTTGGCAATTTTAAACCTGACCCGGAACTTGATCAAAGCCTTCTGAAAGAACGTGGCTTGAAGCGCAGTCTCTCCTGGTTCCTCCAGCAAAGAAAAAGTCGGAAGGGCGGCACGGTCAGGAAGGCAAAAATAAAAAACGATTTTGATAGCGTGCGGCAGGAGCTAGAAGAAAAAATCTCTGAGCGTTTGAGTGAAGTCGTCGTAACCTTTACTGCCAAGCAACAAGAGTCGGAGACATATACGGACCGGGACGGCGTGATGCGTCGCGGCGGGGAAGCGGACGATTTGAAAGCGCAGAAAGAGATTTTGAAGATGTTGGAGGAAGCAATGGGCATGACGTACTTTTTTTCTCGGTTCTGCGGTTTCGAAACGCACCCGAATCATCAAAATTTTTCCAAAAGGTACTCGTTCTCAGATAATGCTCAGAAAAATGCAGATGCTGCTAACGGTGAGATGGTGTTCCAGCGTGTCAAAGACAAAGAGCATCTGTTGATCGAAAACAATTTGTCGCCCCTCGGAATCCTTCAGTGGTTGAGCAACCCCAAGGACGTGGCAAGCGGAGGTGCAGGTCGTGAAGTTGCGGAAGCGTTTAGGGATTACGATGTCTGGCTTGCGCTAAACCTTGTGGAAAAGGCGGCTTTATGGCAGCGCAACGTCGGGCGGGCACTGGCGGCCGTGGTGGACTTTCAAAATCCGTTCACTACCTGGGCCGGCCCGCGACTACCCAACCAGGAGGGTGCAGACGCGTGGGCCATCCGCGACGTGGTAGCGAAGGTTGTGGGAGCGATAGCGACGGCACAAGGAGCGATAGGGACGGCACTGGTACACCATTTTGTTGTGGTTGACAATAATGGGGGGAATCTTGAAGACAAACTTCTGGCCGCTGTGGATTTCAGGACGGAGTCGCTTGCGCCAGGAGATTCAGGTTCTGAAAAATGCAGGAACAAAAACGTAGAAGACGTGATGGGTCTTCCCATGCAGTGGCAGCTCATGGACGTCGTTAGCAGCAAAATCCATGATGAAGATAGAGTCACCCACGGGCTCGATACCGCTTTTCTGTGCGAAAATAATCAAGGAAAAGATTACAAAAAAGATTGGGAAGAGCAGAAAATGATCGCTAAGGCTCGCAACACGCAGTGCATCACGGGTGCAGGCTCGGTAGACGAGAAGTTGGCGCCCCTGAAGTTAACAGCGACGTGCAAAGAGAGACAGGAAAACACAGAGCTGCAAAAGAAAGGGGAATCTTCATGCTGGAAAGTGTTTTGCGGGTTTGAAAGGCGGGTCGACGAGATACCAGGTGCATTAGAAACCAAAATGAAGTGGCATCTGCGCATGCTCATTGCCGAATCGGGAAAGGCCTGGCAGGATATTGATCTCGAATATCAGGAGATCACAAAAGTGCAGCTTGAGATCAAGGGGCGCATATTACAGCTTCAGCTTGAGGAGAATGATCTCGAACTCGAAGCCTCGAGGTTGACCAAGTCCGGGGGCTCGGCCGATGCGCAGGCATCCACCCCAGGCCTCGAGAAAGATCGTGAAGCCATGAAGCAGCTGAAAGAAAAGCTGAATCAGCAGAAGTCGTTGCAGAGTCGAACTGAGTTTAAGGCCCGAGAGCTAGAAACTGACCTACAGCGAATCAAAAAAAGAGATTTCTGGTTGCGTTGGAAACTGAGCAAGCTGGAGAACCCGAGCTCGGACATTGCCTTATTACCTGCCCCTGGGGATGATGAAGCGACACTACTTTCGAAGGCGAAGGTTACGGTTTCAAATCTCGGCTGCGAAGTGCCGGCACCGCAGACGAAGGGCGACACGCTTCTGAAGTTGTCGCAGGAGAGCGACAGCCATCAAAAGCAGGATGCCCGCCAGGCTGATGGACCAGGGCCAGAAACTTCACCAGCGGCACCAGAAGCAGAATCTCAGCCGTTGCCCTCGGCCCCCGCCGGGGTCGTGCCAGACAGCTTGTCATCTCTTACCGCCAACCTCCCGGGCGTTCAGGACGTACAGCTTAGTGCCGCAACTGCAACTGCTCCTGCTGCAGGAGGCACGACAGATAGCAGTGGAATGGCCCCGGTCGCACCTCATCCCCCTGCGCCAAAACTAGACGCAGGGCTTCCGGCCACGGTGCAGGCGCGCCCCAGCGGATCAACTACACCTGTTGATGCAGCGGGGGGCGGGGCACATTTCGAGTCGCAGCATGCTCTCCCTGCATCCGTTACAGCCCCAGGTCTAGCGCCAGCCGGAGCTCCTGGGCAGGATGCTCCCCCTCCCGGCCCTTCTATCGGCTCCGCGGCCCGGACCGACACCGAGGCCGCTGCTGCACGGCACAACCCCTATGATCCTCTTCCGTCCTCTCCCGAACCCGAACCCGTATCCGAACACGGACCGCAGCACCCACCTGCAGCAGCCGTGGGTGGTCCTACCACAGGCACAGCCACACGGAGTGCGGCTGCGGTCACAAACAAGCTGAAGGCAGCGGCCAACAAGGCAGTCGGAGTCGGTCGTATGAAGCCGAAAAGTGCTCTCACAATCATGAGGACAAATTCTACACGAGTTTTTTTTTGCATCACAGTGTTTTGTTTGAGACCGACGAGTACGTATAACTAGATGAAGTCTTACCTGTGTGAGTAGCATTTTTGCTATACAACAAGAACCATCACAAGAACTACACCTTGCAAATGCAATGCTGTACTTTTAGAGGGACGAACACGAATATATTTATATGATGCATTCATTTTCATTGCGATCGCGCTAGTGCGACGACGGAGTAAGCGAAACATCATTTATATTTTATTTTGACCAAAATGTATATGTAAAGAGTCGAACTAGGACTGCAGTGATTACGTGCATTTTTCGTTTTCATATTTGGTATTAGCGGCCTCGCCGGAGAACAGCAGCCTGAACGACCAGCCGCTGGCGTACCTCCCCCTCAACTTCCGGAAGGAGGAGGAGCACCAATACCCGGTGTTGGAACACCCGCCGTTGTCCAGCAAGAACGGCGTGACGGCGAACTTGGATTAGTACGAGAACCTCGCCTCGATAATGATATGGATATTCACGACGCGCATCAAGAACCGAGACTTCCGCTTGCAGGATCTTCTTCGCTTGATGGGATTCCTGGGCCGCCGCGGCAACCTGCTGGGGCTGGAGGACGAGGAGATGAGCAAGATAGTATCAATATGTTTATGGGTCACCCGCACGAACATGGGCCGCGGCAACCTGCTGGAGCTGGAGCACGAGGAACTGACCAAGATAGTATTATGGGTCACCAGCAAGAACAACCACCGGGAGTGCCGGGACTAGGACCTGTCGTTCAGCAAGGAGGGCGTGCTCAAGAACCTGTTCTAGCAGGAGTTGAAGAAGGAGAACTTCTTCCTCCCCTTCGCGGGGACGACCGCTACCAGTCAGCACTACCTGGTGATGCGGTCCTAGCTGCACGACCACCTCATCCTTCCCAGCATCTTCCGCAACAGGGAGTTGTTGTAGAAGAAGGACCACGACCCGCAGCACAGAAAGGAACTGGGGGAAAAGGAAAAGGTGGAGGGGAACCAGCTCGCAACGCGTATCGTCATATGCATTGGAAACGTGTCTGTGTCTGGAAATTCGTTTTGCCTTGTTCATAAGAAGTTCAAATCCTTGTATAGTAGAATCGCCGCTCAGAACAGAATGCGGTTGCTGACTGCAAAGAACTACTTCATACGAAACCAAAAGCAAAACGCGGACCGCACTAGACATGTTTGCACTGGATATGATCTTCGCGCCCTGGCGCGGCAAGTGGAAGACCAGCCCCAGGCGCTCCGCCACAGCGCCGACCCTCAGGTGTTTATTCGCACCCGGGACGAGCTGCAATAGGACAACAACTCCAACCTCAAGGAGTTTCTCCGTACAACCCGTACCCGGGCGGAGCAGTAGGACCACGACAAGCAGGAGGTGGTAGTTTGGGTTCGCAGCCCGCCGGAGTAGGAGCTCCCGTTCCACTCGGGTCACAGCAGCCCATGCCGCTACAGCAGCAGCCATCTCGTCCACCTGGAGCCGTATACTACAGACAGCCTTCGACGACGCAGCCACAGTTGCAGGCTGCTGCGTACAACTACCCGCCCACGACTACAAAAATCGTGCTACAGACACCCGCCCAACAAGCTCAACTAGCAAACCCGGCTGCGCAACCTCAGCCGGTGGCCGCCCCCAAACCGCGCCCGAAGCCGAAGCCAGTTGATCAAGGGGGGTGCTGCGAGTAGCCGATTTTTTTATGGTAGTAGAGTAGCAGAAGTACTTTGCAATACTTTTAATGTACAGATGAAGTACTTACAAATTCAAACTTGCCCCCGTGATTTAGATTTTGATGCGAATCTGCTTTGCAGCATGACAAATTTCAATTTTATTTTTAACAAGACAAGTCAAGAGCGAAGGAATAAGTTTGTTTCGTATAGATTAATATCAGCTGTTTTTTTGCTTTATCACTGTATGAACTAGTTTTTCCACCTTCCTTTTGTTTTCTTTTTCTTTCTTTTTTTTTACTATTTTTTTGCGTATGGGCTTCTTGACAAACAAAAAACTTTTCGTTTTCTTTTTGTAACACAAACTTGAGGTGCAGGTGGAGAAGAAGCGAAGAGCCAACAATCTTTTTGCTATGTGATTTGAGTTTGTCAACCGTAAAATATTTGTATTCACAATCACATTCAGAACAAGAAGGTCAAAGTTTTCGCCTGAGATGATTCATTTTTGTCACTTGAATAAAGCAGCTTTACTGTACAATAAAAAATTTCGTAGTATAAGCATTTCGATTTCCTGATTGTATCTGAGAGAATAAAAAAGCTCAAGCTCGTGTGGAAATGAACTGTAAATCCGCACCAACAAGCAAGGCTCTTTGTCTTGTTCTCCCGACTTCTTGTATGTTGTGGTAAGTAGGCTTTTGTTAGGTTTCGGTTCTTCGTGTGCGTTCCTCGCGCTCCCATCTTTCGGAAATATGGAGAAATATCCCTAAAGGACGTATTTGCGCACATTTACTTTGAAGATCGACGGAGTCACTGTATCGGTCTACTAGGTCCTCAACTTTCGCGTTCGCACCACGACCCCTATGATTCTGCGGCCTCGCGCACTCCTGCGTTACGACTGCTCCTGAGATAGTAGGTGGAGCATCACCAAAATAAGATTCGGTTCGTTCTTCGGCTTCACGTGTTTGCGTTTCGTGAAATTCAAATTCGTTCGTGCTGCCACTGTCGGGGCGAAATGGATTTTGTTCACCTCCCGCGCAGTTTCTTCGTGTGCTCGCGCTTTTTCTTCGTGCGCCCGCGCTTTTCGTACATCGTGGCGAATTTGTTGTCTACAGTAGAAGAACATCGTAGTTTGAATTTCTGTCATCGTTTTCGTTGTCATTCCAAAACATAAACAGAGCTGAATATGAATAAACTCGTCGTCCAGGTTGGTGATGGTGCCCCCTTTTGTTATCAAGATCTGAGTATTACGCCCCAGCATCTTGCTCTCGTCGAATCAGACTGACGAGTACAAGAAACAGAGGATCAATCTAGTCACCGTAATTCGATCTAGGTATTGCTTTGTTCCCCTTGAAGTTTGTTTGGATACATAAGACTACAATTACGTACCAGTCGGTCAGAATAAATTACGCATATCTTTGAAAGGTCAGGGCCAACAAAGCTGCTCTTTTTTGTGCACATGAGAAGGAGCAGCTTCATCTTGAACACCTCTCTAAGACCGAACGGGAGATAGCAAGACGAAGCAATGGAAGTGGGATTGGTGGAGAACAAGGTGCATTTATTGTGTTCCCATGGGCACGGATGAGGTGGAGGACTCAAGATACATGTTTTTCGCTGTATGAACACGGGTGGTCCAGGAGACAAGCGGGCAGGTCGCGGCCACGCGCTGGATGAACTGAAATAAGGTGAAGCACTTGATGTTCCGATAGGTGCCCTCTTCGAATAGAATGCGTAGTTAGAAGTTCTGCTGCGACCAGAATGAAGAGGAAGAAGACGGAGCAGCCGCAGCCCGTGCAGCTCTCCTCTGTACCCGCCAGTAGATGGAAAATGACAACAGTTATCTTACTGCAGATCTTCATGGAGCAGCAGCTCCGCCCCACAACCGCCGTACGGGTGCATCACACGCAGCAGGACCAACGGCATGTGCAGCTGAACATCGACCGCTCGGGCGGCGACGACGTGACGATAGTCCCTTCCGAGGCATACCTAAAAGCCGAAGAAGCCAGGAGACTGGCGGAGCAAGAGGGCTACTTCCTACTTTCCGGTGCAACATGGTCGTATTTGGCGGATTTCTTCTCTGGTGTGGTGGAACAAGCCGTCAATAGCTCCTTGCTTTTTTTGCAGGGAACAAAAACAATGCTAGGTACAAGTATTAAAACCTCTGAGGAGCTGCAGCAAAACCAAAAGTCTATTTGCTCGTCCCCCGGAAACAAGGAAAGTCGCATTGGTTGCGGAGTTGCTGGGAAGCTGCAGGATGAGGAGCATCTTCAAGGTGATGGAGGTGAAATTAGGACTACTTCTACTTCTTCGTCGACTTCCATGTTCTCGTCGAAGAGCGACAGGAAGACGTCTTCTAGTTCTTCTTCGTCCACCACGTCAACCGCGCCCTCGATAATATCAACAACCACTGCTCCCGCTACGAAGGAGTCCTCGACAGCACGTGGTCCTGGTGCTGCTACAGGAACAAATAAAGATGTTCAAGCTGACGACGGAAATCAAACACAAGACACCAATGCCCGTCGTCGTGGGTCACCAACAGGTGCAGGAGCTGGAACTGCAGATGATAAGGATGTAGCTCTACTTCATCCCGCACTGGGCAGCACGGCGCCGTCAAGTAGAACACCACAAGATCAAGCTAGAAATACAGGAGAACTTCAACTTGGAGTAGAAACTACAGAAGGTGAAAAGAAGGAACGACGAGCTGCACAACAAGTGGTCTCACCAGTTGTAAATAAAGGCGGCAGTCGTGACGAGGATTTGACAAAATTGCAAAGCGGCGAGGTGGACAAAGCCGCGGCGACGAAACATGATAGTACCAGCAACACAAATCGTACGGACACGACCGGCGATCAGAAGTTCCCGGTACTAGGGATGAACAAAATCGAGACAACCACTCAGAGAGGACCTGCGACTGCGCCTAGCTCACCTGGCGCAGAAGAAAGTGCTGGCGGGGGAACAAACAACTACACCACTATTGTGAGCTCGTTCTTACAACCCCAGCAAGAAAGAGTGCAGCAGCAGCAACCAGGAGCAGCACGAGGAGCCCTGGTGGAGACGGCTTCTGCAACCAGCAGTCTGGTACAACAAAACGAAAAGCAGACAGCTGAAGCAGGTTCTACATCTAGTTCCCAGGACCAGCAGGCCGCTCCGCCGGAGCCCTCGCAGTTGGTTTTGGGGGTGCATCCCCAATTATTTCCATTACTTAGGCGAAGTGAGGAGCAGTCCGGATCCTCAAGGAGGTGTATGACGCAGATAGCGCCAGGAGGACCAGAATCCGTGCAGCTCCCGCCAGCCGCGAGAAGAAGTACCAGCGCATCTTCAGCATCAAAAGAAGTTCCAAAAAGCAATCACTTGTCCGTTAACCAATACCGGGCCTACCGAGCAGAGATCGAGAAGTTGACGGGACTAGACAAGGTGGTCGGGGCTGACGCTCCTGCTGCGCCGACGACCGCGTCTGGTGCTCCTTCGGCCACTCCTGGTCGTGGACGCTTACCAGACCCGCAAGGGGAAAAGCCCAAACTGTTCGTGGTTTTTGGAAACACCGGGACGGGTAAGAGCACCCTGGCCGACCGGATTATCGAGATGGCAGGCATGGATCCAGCAGTGGAAATATCCCGTGTAACAAGAGCTACTTACGCAGTGCGCCTCTATTTTTCCACAACCTGGATCTGCAAAACTGAAAACATCAAATCGAAATTTGTATCGCTAGTAGAGCTGCAACTGCATCTGCAACTGCATCTACTGCGTTGAATAGAAGTGTGCACATTCGACTTGCTGGTGCTGCAATTACAACATCTGCATATGCAAATAGGCATGTGATACGCTTAGTAAACAGGAGAGAAAGAAGATATTATGGTAGTTGTATGGCTAGTGTGGGTCTTTTTTGAAGTAGAGGCACATCCTCGCAAGTAGTTTTTCCACACATCGATACTCGGATCTCCCACAGAACAAGAAGGAGTTTGTGCCCAGGTACCTGGTTGACGACTTGATCGAGCCGCAGGAGTTGTTTAAGCTCTGGGGCTGGGTCTTTTTAAACGCGGTCGGGCACGACATTCAGCTCTTACTGGGCAAGGACCACCACGTAACCTTCCGTCCAAAGCAGCAGGGGAACTCCGGGCCGCCGCCGCCACTTCCGCGTCCGGACCAGTTGCGCTACGAAAGCTTCAAAAAAGCGGTGTTTCAGACGCGAGACCCGACCACCGGCCAGATTATCCATCAACTTCCCGATATCTACCCCGTTATCCAGCAGGTCTGGGACAAGTTTAAGCGACTCCTGCCGGAGAACGGGGGAGGGCCGGGTCCGGGTGGTAAAAACAGTTGCGCGGGAATGAATATGGCGCAACTTTTGGACGTGCGGGACCCGCTGGGGGTAGATCTGCTCGACTTCGGCCCGGTCGCGGTGGACGGCGAAGGCAGACAGACTCCGACCCTTTCGTCGGACTTTGGGAAGGAAATGCGCTGGATCATCCAGAACCTTCCGCGGCACGACGCCCCAGAGCAGGATGCGAAGACCAAACTAGCGGCAACTACAGGCTCGCTGCCCGCCGCCGCGGGTGCGAGCGGAGGTGGCGGAGGTAGCGCTGGTGCTTCAAAAACCGCCCGGTCACATGAGGACGATCATAAACTACAGATGGAAACTACAGTAGCCCAGCGTCTCACTGTCGTGCAACAGGCTTTCGAATTTATCAACAAGGACGAGGCGTGGCGAGATCTTCAAGACGCCCTGGAGTTAGGCTTTACGGCCGACAACGTCCCAGAGGTAGTGCGGAAGAGTATCGAATTTCTTGGTTTGCAATCACTGCTGACCGTGGAGCAATACAAGTTTCATCGCGTCGGGGAACATGGTCTGGCCTTTAGCGAGTGGGTGAAAGGAAACATCTATCACAAGCGAGGAATTGTCCAGGAATTCCTAAGCAAAATGGCAGCGGCCATGGACGATCTGTATCGTTTCGCCCGAAAATGTGGGTTAGACACGCTGCCGCGAGGAGGGGAAGGGAATAGATCGGGCCGCGTGCAGCTCTTGGGGGCCAGCAGGGCGAGAGATTTGGCAGTATTTTTGGAAAAGCAGGCACAGGAGCAGGTCGCGGCTAAGGAAGCGGATCTCCAAAAAGTTAAGGGCGGGATCATAATAGCAACACCCGGCGGGCCGCGTGAAGTCAACACGGCAAAAAATGAGTTGGATGAGGCAAAACGACAACTGACGGAACAGCAACGCCAAAAAGCACTGGCGGACGCAGAACTTTCGCGGGAGAGGGGAGGACCACAGAAGGCAGAGACAGATAACCATAGTACGAACCACGAAGGTCCTGGCCGCCCTCGTCTTGCAGACCACGACGTCACTCCCCTGCTGGCAAACCCGGAAGACTTCCTGGACTCACTCATGGGAGCGAGTCTAACCGCCAAAACGAACCTGTTGATTGAAAACAATTTGAGCCCTCTGGCGCTGCTGGAGTGGTTGCGAAGCGACGTGATGCCAGAGACCGTCGGTGAGTTGAATGACGTGTTCGACATTTGGTTGGGCTTCAACATTGTGGCCATGCCGGGGCTGTGGGAAGACCGCAACATCCCCCGGGCCATGGACAGCTTGCAGAAGTTTCGGAATCCCTTTCTCGCCAAAACAGGGGTCCGGCTGCCGAAATTTGCCAATGCGGACTCCTGGCTCCTGCGGAACCCGCTCAACGCGGTGTGGAGAACGCTGCAGAGCGGGGCTGCGAGGCAGGGATGGGCCGCATTTGGTGAACAAGTGTATGCAGGACCGGACTTCCATCATCTACGAAAGTG
>JACKZZ010020377.1_pt1 | contig 14843 bp, 8 predicted proteins | sample 8027871 | NCBI WGS metagenome assembly JACKZZ01 (sample SAMN15724774, study PRJNA655200) | protist metagenome | isolation source: fluorescence activated cell sorting (FACS) single amplified genomes of... | place: USA: West Boothbay Harbor, Gulf of Maine | collected 2000-07-19
CATTCTTAATGTCTTGTGGACAAGTATCCATATAAAGAGCTCGTATCAATTTTATCATCTTGAAATCACTATCCTTCTTCCTTAATTTTACAGGTTCCATAAATTTCGCAAAAATTGGACGATCCGCATAACATTTATGATGCAGCATGGCACTTATAAAAAGATGAGAGGAGAACTCTTTTTTTGTCGTCGATGCAACCAAATCTTCATCGCCACACTTACTCAAGTCTAATCCCACAAATTCTTCAATATGAGAATCTAAATTTTTATATATAGTAGCTCTATATTCAGCAAGATTCGTCTCGTACTGAGCTTGAAGATCGTCGAGCATCAGATAAACCACTTATCTGTGTGAAAACAAGGGGTAAGATTTTCCAGATCATTCCGGTGCTTGGGTGCCAGCCGCCAGCAGTGCTTTTAATTCGGGGTGGCAAAATAGAATAGAAAATAGGCACTTGAAGGGTTAGCCTGAATTGATTTTAATGAATCGAAGTAGTAGTAGTTGTAGTAGTAGTAGAAGTCGTGTCCATTTGGCCGGTTACGGCTTAGATCGGTTTGAGACGCAATGTTTTGCAAGTGGAAAGTCTAGTTTAAAAGAGTGGATAGCGCCACACACTCTGAATGATCTTTCACAGAAGAGAAGCACAAGCATTGCAAGCATTGCGCTTAGTTCAGGTGCATCTTCTTCTTCTGTAGCGTTTATTACATTTCCTCCAGGTGAACTACTAAATGTTTTAACGTTATCAATACCTCCAAAGATGAAAGATTATAAATTGACCAAAGGTGGTGTAGAATACGATCCTTCTCGTCCAGTTGTTGTCGATCCAAAAAGTAGTAAAGTAACAGCAGCTGCAACAACAACAGCAGCGGTACGAGCAGTAGTTGCTACTTCTACTAATACTACATCTGTAAAAGCTACGACTTCTATTGCCAAAGCCAAGAAGCGGAATACAATATCAGTGCCTACTTCTTCGTCTTGGCAAGAACGAGAAGAGAAGCAAACAAAAAGAAGACGATCAGAGTTCTCTCAAGAATTAGCAGCTATGTCAGCTATGAATGATATGAATACACAGAGTGTCGCTACAAACTTAGTTGAAGTTATAACTGATGTGCATGCTGTATTTTGGGAGATGACATTTGATCAGGCCAATAATGATGTTTTTTTTTCTGTTATTACACCTCAGAGGTGTTCTTTACTTGGTATGGCGGATTATTTCCAAAAATTCCCTCATCTTGACCAAGCATTTACACTCCCTTTTATTAAAGAAAAATTGGATCAAAACAAATATCGTAGTCATGAAGAGTTCGTTTATGATTTCAGACAAATGTTTGACAATGTCATAATCTATTTTCCTGAAGGATCAAGTCAATCACTTAAAGCAAAAGAACTCAAAATAATATTTGAAGACAAATGGGCTTTGTCTGAAAAACTTTTAAAGTTTTAAATAATTTGTTTGTTAGATTTATTTATTATTGAACTACGTTATTTGTTCCGCTTTATATATATATATATGTATAAAAGAAATTTAATGGTACGACGGTACAAGGTACAAAGATAACAAGTTTATTGATCAGTCTGTGGTTTGTCTACAATTAATTTCCAGATCACGTAATATTTTTGGGAACTCCTCATTAATAGCAGAACCTAGTCTTTGAAGCTCTGGAACTGCTGCCGGAGGAAGGTTTTGCGAAGCTTGTACGAGACAATCTTGGTATATGGTCGATGGAAGCACTTTTTTTAGCAATCGTAATGTCTCGACGATAGATCCAGGGATAGAATCCAGAGAAATAACAAATTCAGGCAAATTGCCAGCAAGGTTCGCTAATATAGTTGAAACGAGAGGTGGTGAGAATTGCGCAACCAAATTTTCAACAACTGCTTTAGTAGGTGCATCCACCTCACTTAGAGGGTGACTTCTACGCAATACACCAATAAACTTCTCAATAAAAACGTAAGCTTTTCTCTGGGTCCGTTGATTGGGAATGCGTAAAGCTGTTAATGCCAATTGTAACAATTGTGGTATAAAATCAGCAGTAACTATATCAGACGGACATAATTCGAAAAATTTACAAGAAAAATGCAAATATTCTTCAAGAGAATCGTGATTTTCTTCTAGTTTTTCAAAACTTGAAAAATTCGCAAAGAAAGCGCCAGTAATAGCTACCATCATTTGGCATAATATAGGCCTAAAAATACCACTTCTCAGTTCTCCAAATTCAATTACACATACACTGCATATGTAAAGATAACTCCCAAATCCGGTACTTGTAAACTTTTCGACGACATGAGTAAGTAAACCTTCTAACCGAGGCACAAATGCTTCAGGTCCAACAGCACGAATAGAATGCTTGTATAATCTACAAATATCTTCAGATATTTGTTCTGAAGGATATGCTAACAGAATAGATTGAAGTCGAGGTAAAATAGAATCAAAAAGTAAAAGTAACGGGTGACTTTCGAAATCTGATTTATATCTTGCAAAGTCTTTCAATTTTGTATGTCGAATCACAGTTGTAATTTTATTAATAATAGCAGAAACATCAGTTTCACCCATCAGCTCAAATGATTCCGAAGGGAGACTTGATGCAATAGGATTACATATTGTAGCAAGGTATTCGACCGCAGTTGAGATAGGTTCAATACTTGAAATACAATACGACATTCCTTCAAGTAATATCAGCTCTGTATTCAAAGATAGCTTCCCCGCAGCTTTGAGTGTCTGTATTTGCTCATTCATAGCTAGTAATGGCACTCTACCAGAACGAGAACAAAGCTTACAAATTTGCATTATCGAGTTGGCTGCAGTTAATGACAAATTTGGATGAGGTAAAGTACCAACCAATTGTATTAATAAGGGTTCAATATACGCAGGGTTTTCACTAATCCAACCAGAAAGCCTGCCAACCAGTTCAGTACGAGCTGCATTTACAGCAGGTATATCAGGTAAAGCAGCTAAATTTGAAACAACAGTTGGTAAGTAAACTGTTTCAATAGAGGGCAAATATCTAGCAATAAAGCTAAGGCATGATAAACATGATTCTAAAATAGCTGGATCAGAACTACCATTTAGAGCGGCAAATACAAGCCGTAAGCATTCTTCAGGGCCAAGTTGGTCACAACAATTGATGACACAATTTTGGTAATCTTTCCTGTCCATTTTTTTATCGTGGTCTAACTCATCCCAAGACATGAGTTCCTCAGTGCTCAATCGTAATTGGAGAAGGCATGATTCAAATAATGACACATAACAAGGTTGAAAAACTGCACCTTCTGAATTTTCAATAAAGTCAGACAATAGATCAAACGTTTGAATTGGAATTCTAGAAATTTTCGAATCCCATGGAAATTTCGTACATTCCAATATTTGGGATAAAATTTGCGAACAAGAAGCTTGATAACGACCTCTAACAAATAAGTCCATATGCGTTTCAAACATTTCAGCAAATAATAATGTAAGCATACGGCATATTTTCATACTTGTATCATCTGTATCTGTATCTGCTGTAATAGTAGCAACTGTACTACCCCATAGCGGAAACAGCGATGCAATAGTCGTCATAATTAAATCTTGTATAGTGTCCAAGCCAGCATCCATCGACTTTTGGTTACGTGAACAGGAAAAAATTAGACTCCTAATAACTTCACCTGCACCATAAAAATGTTCACTATGTTTCAAACATTCGAATGATTTAGCAAGCACAGGTTGTTGCAAGAGAAAAGTTGATGAGATATCAGTGTTAACTATCCAACTGTTCAAACACTCTAAAACTTTTGTTATAGTTTCAGCATTGCCAGCGCTTGATGTCATTATAGTGTCCATGAAACCAAAAATTTCTGTAGATGAATCTAAAAGCTGGGCTCTAAAATCAGTACGACGTTGAGTAGTAACACACAATTTATTATCATCAATTTCTTCCGTCACTAGTTTTAGAATTTCAAGAATCAAAAGAGGTCTTGTTGTAGCGACATCATTCAAGCTTGTTAACATTTCGTTTATGACACCAACTTGTCCCGTTTGAATCGCAAGAGCAGATAAAGACAAACATATATAACGACAAGCTGGCATTTCCAATACATCTTCTTTTGAAAGTTGACTGAGATGATCAGATAGAGATTGTTTCAAAGAAGCTATCACAGAAGGATCTTCTACTTGACGAAAATTCTTTTGAATCTTTCGATACAGAATTTTAGCACCCCAAAATCGATGGACTGACTCCGTTGGGTTTGTCAACAAAGCATGTGCTGCTGCCCAAGCCTCCTTCTTAGGCTCAAAGTCCATCAACCATTTATCTGCTGATGACATACCAACCGAAGCAATTGCTTGCTTTAATGTCACCATGATATCATCTGACATTTCTAAATCTACTTAATTAAAACAAATCACGCTATATACACAGTCAATGATAAAACCTATTTGGAAATTGTAAGGTGGGCAAGGATGGCTACTCAAAAATTGGAAGGGACCCCAGTTTCATAGAGTTCTACCTATGTAAAAAGGCATATCAAAAATCAAAAGCCGAAAGATTGTTTTGACCTTCTTGCTGTCAACTCCATCTTTCACAACCATTTTTCGATGGATTCTCCAAGGACAAAGTCCCACATGATGCCACTCATTGAGTCTGAGGAAACAGAAATTTTATCTGAAGTGGATGCGAATGGTCGTGAGATAATATTATCATCACAAGCTTTGACAATTTATGTGAAAAAGTCAAATCCAGAGGAACAATCTAAGGTACTTAATAGGTACAATTTAATTGATATATTGGGAGCCAATGTGAAAGAAGGAGACGAAATGAATTTAGAAGTTCATACATTTGCTATAAAGAAGAAGTCTTGGTGTTCTTCTTGTTGTGCAGGTGAATTCCCAAATCGCCAACTTTGCGTTATATGTATAGTGTTTAAATCAACAACCCTTACTAATAATTGGGTAAATGCTCTTAAATGTGCATCTCGCGATATCGCTTTACAATATGATGGAGACTTGGGTGTATATAATGCACCACATCCTCGTAACTTTTTGGTTTTTGTTAATCCAGTTAGTGGTACACGGAAATCGGTCAAATTATGGACAGATAAAGTTAAACCAATGCTTGAAGGTGCTGGTGTTGAATTCAAAGTTATGATTAGTACTAAATCAAATGATGCCTTGGAATTTGTGAGAAATTGCCTATATTTAACTTCTGTGCAAGCAATTTTATGTATCGGCGGTGATGGCACTTTATTTGAAGTAGTTCAAGGGATATTATGTAGAAAAGATAGACAAGCTTGTTTTCAATCAATTTCTTTAGTTCCAATTCCAGGAGGTACAGGGAATGGGCTGGCAAAAAGTATAACATTTGCTAGCGAAGAAGCATGTACTGCTGAAGCATGCACATATATTGCACTAAAGGGTAAACCTAATAATTTTGATTTAGCTGATGTTCAAACACTTGATCAAACTGAAATTTGCCATTCATTTCTATTAACTGGATGGGGATTGATCGCAAATGTAGACATTTTATCTGAAACAATGAGATATCTTGGTGAAATGAGACTTTATCTCGCCGCAGTTTACTATATCATTAAGAAAAATACATATCCAGGCAGATTAACAATTATTCCACCATCAAAAGCAAAAAGTCCTAGAGCTGGTAATCTTGAAGGATATTCTGATAAAAATATATTACCTCCTTTTAGTGAACCTTTCGTAATCCCTGGCTATGCTGATCCCGAAGTTCTTTACGAAGGTCCTATGACACTTGTTTGGATCTTACAAACGACTCATTGTACTGAGAATATGTTTAGTGCTCCTGGATGCCAATTGGGAAGTGGCGAGTTTACCATTTTTTGGGCTGAGACTACATCTAGAATTGATTTGATTTCACTTCTCTTGTCTATTGATTCTGGTGGTCATAGTAAAAATCCTAAAGTTAAATCAAGACAAGCCGTAGCTTATCGTATTGAGCCTTTAGAACCCAAATATCTTTTGATGACAGTAGATGGAGAAGCTAAAAATGGACCAATACAAGCTGTTTTAAAAGGAAATGCTGCAAAAACCTTTTTGTTGCACAAATAAAAAGTGGAATAGATTCAAGATATGTAAAAAAATGCGAGGAAGTATATGAAAGTAGATGATTTTTGTTTTATATGCAATGGGTATTTATAAGATTTGACTTGCACGTCAAAGATTTTTGATGCAATTAAATTAAAATGAAATTATACCTAATTATTTTGGCGCGCAATGTGTAATTCTTTAATTTAATAAAATGCTACAGTAAGTAGAACAAAAAGAAACATACCAATGATTGTACCTAAAATAAACACCCTCATTTAGTAAGGTGCACCATAAATGGTTAAATATAGGAATCATCCCATACTTTACCACTCCCTGGGCGAGGATGCTCTAAAGGGCTCCACCGAGAATAATAACGATTCCAAACTGTCAAAGTTTTAAGAGTGGTGCTCGGCCAAACTGGTTTTGTAAGGCGTATATAATGTGGGTTCACAAAACGACCGTGATAATAAAATATGTATTCCCAAATACTTCGTGTTCTCGACTTAACCTGTCGCACTTCGTGTCGCTCATAAAAGCAATTAGTAAGGAAATTGCCAAACTGTCCGCTTTGAACATGATCAGCCACATAGACAAGAAGCTCTTCGTTGTATTCAAAGGCTGCAGGATATTGCATGGTTATTTGCCAAATACACTCAATAAATTGAAGAAATACTGGAGAGCGCTCATCAGGTTTAACTGTCGGAGCATTGTAACAACCAAAACGTTCCTCAAACTTATGTCCGAATGCACACCAATCTTTTTCTATCAGAACAGCAAGACCTTCAATTGTTCGAAAGTATGGGTCAAGAATGATTTGAATCAAAGCACAAATCTGTGCAGTTCTATCCCAACCATCACTACAATGACATAAAATAGAACTTTGTTGTACATGCAACCTTTCTGCACCATTGATGGAAGCTTGAAGTATTAAGGAAATATGACTTAACCACCCTGATTGTTCCAATTTACTATGCAAGCAAGAACCAACCTCACCAAAACCACCTGGCATAACGGTATCAGAAAGAAGGTTAAGACTTTTCCTCATATCGTGTATGTTACCAATATTCTGGTATTCAAGGTCTGTGTTCTCATACTGAGTTTTATCTTCTGTACCTTTTCCTGCAGCTCTGTTTGCTGTTGCAGCAAGATAACCTCTTGCATCCAAAATGTAAAAGGGAAACTTCGCTTGTTGTTTCATACTCAATTGAGTACCCTGATGTAATCGATAGGACATAAGCAACTTTTTATCTTCATCACATACAGATCCCATTACGCCTAGCATTGGCTGTGACGATCTTACCATTACTGCACCTGAGGTAGCATGCATATATGTAATAGCTGGAAACCTGCCCTTGCTTCTCCACTTTGCAGCAGCAATAATTTCATCGTCAGTCATCTCACTAGGAACACAGATAACAGGAGGGTATGTAGGAGCTACTTCGTAATTCGAATTATCGAAAAGTCTCCATCGGCCAGTTCCTGTGAGTTGCTGTCTTTGCCATTCTCTACTCATATTGGATAAATCCCATGCATTAAATCCCAATGGTTTTGTCTTCCATTGGCCACTACCAATAACATCTTCGCCATATTCATTGTGAGAAATTGCGAGAGAATAATCAGGCCTGTAATTATAAGCGAATATCAATTCATAATCAGCTCCAGGGAAGGCAGCACTGCTGATGAATGATACAAGACTATTTTGTTTTGTAGGGGTTCGATCAGATGAAGGTAAATATAATCGAACAGTTCGAAGATCTTTGCAAACAAACTGAATGCAATCAGTTTCAAACGGCTGAATACTGTGAAGTGCAGCAAGTGGTATATTAAATACTTTCCAATATTTTGAAACATCAAGATGCCAATAACGAGAGTGTGAAATCCATTGATCAATTTCTGGTCCAATTGGAGTATTCGAAATAATACATATTCTAAAGTTTGTCACAAATAATGTACCATTGATGAAAATACTGGAAGTGTTTTGCTCCTTACCCGCATGAATAATTGCTCTTACTGCTTCGTAATTCATCATAATATCTTCACCTTGGAGATTCTCCAAATGCTGCTGATCAAATTTTAGACCATAATCACAACCTAGTGGTGAACTCATTTTGGTCCGTTCAGTAGAAAAATGGGCTTCGTCACCATCATCATCATCATAATCATCGAAAGCTTGGTCTTCACCACCTGCATCCTCTTCTTTTTTAAGATTCACTCCTTTTTCACATTCTTCATCTTCAGAATCTTCATCCGAAGAAGAAATTTCTTTCTCCACAGTTTTGAGCAATAATTTATCACGAGCTATTCCTCTTGAAATAAAGGCCTTTTCTGCTTTACTCATCCAATGAAGAAGACACTCTCTAGTAGAGTATACAGGTGAATGCCAGAGCAAATGGTAAAATGTCATGAAATCGATACCACCACCTTGACCACCAATAAATGTAAACATATGTTCTACTTGCATATCATTAGCAAAAATATCATGATGCTTTAAACAGGTTTTCAGAGAAGTTTTAGAAATAGTTAAATTAGCATGATCAGGCCCTTCATCACTTGTACCTTTAATAACTAAAAGGCGTTGCGCTGATGATCCTGCAATAACTGAAGCACGATGCAAAGTATTAAAATCAACCATAGATTTGAAAGCTTCAATCAAATGCACCCCGAATTCATTTCGAGTCATAACATAGTAATGGAAACGAAAAGCTTCAGATTCACTATCAAATTTGTATTTTTTAGTTCTGATACTACTCACTGTTGAACCCATTTTTCGTACTACCACTGTTTGACCACTAACAGTTGTCTGTCGAAATTTTTTTATTGCAAACCGTTTCACAGCATTTGCACCTTTCAATTCACAAACTAAACCAGTAAATAATCCAATTTTTAAATGCCGTTTTTGAAGGACAGGACTGAATATCCCACTCTTACCATTCACAAAATCGAAATCTAAAATTGTCATTTGATTGCTTCCTAAATCTTCAAAAGATCCACTTTCCAAAACGCTTTCTCCATCTGAACCAGAACCTTCGTCCTCCTCTTCACTTTTAGTTGAGAATAAACTCGCTGTACGTTGCAGAAAAGATGACATCAATATAAAATTAGGCAATGAAGTGGTGAACGAACTTTATAAATCCTTGAGTTATGAAGAAAAGCTTTATTTTTGAATGGAATTCAAAAAGTCCAGTGCCGAGAAATATAGTCGCAAGAATAACAAAGGGGACTTCAAACTGAAAAGGATTGAAACATACACGGACGATGATTTATTTTCATTTTTTCAGGATTTCTATGGATTTCACCTCCCCATGCATGGCTACGTATCACCGGGTCAGTTTCATCATATTTTTGAGAATTTGCCTCTGTTCAAGCACGTTTGGTTAATGAAACCTTGTTTCTGATGTTGTCCAAAACGAAATCTATAGCTGAGAAGCTATCACAAGCTGCAAATACACCTCATCAGGCTATATCGATAGCTGCAGAGAAATTTGTGAAAAAAAGCGCTCCTCAACTCACATGGATACCTTCCAAGATTGCTCCTCTTCAATGTGGTCCTTATAAGGAGAAATTACCGTTTATCTTTGGGCATCGCGGTGCGTCAAAAGCGGAAAAGGAGAATACTTTGAAAGCTTTCAAGCGTACCTCGCAAATGAAGATCAGTGGAGTTGAATTGGATGTACGAATGACAGCTGATGATGTATGTGTAATCCATCATGATGCATTTATTAAGAATGAAGATGATGAAAATGAAAAGAAAGGAGAAAGTTGTGGTGATTCTAATGAAAAGAAGCTGTATATTCGGGAACTGCTTTATAAGGATCTTCCGGAGCACATCCCAACTCTGCATGAAGCTCTTGATGCTTGTGAGGGTTGGGTGAATGTTGAAATTAAAAACTCTCCCAAGGATCCTCATTTTTTTAAGAATGATGAGATTGCTGAAGTTGTTGCAAAAGAGCTTATGAAGCGAAATGAGCATAATCGATTTATAGTGTCAAGCTTCCGCCTCAGCACTGTTACCAAATTCCGCGAGATTGCCCCCTCTGAAATACGAACGGCTTACCTTTGGCAGAAAGGTGAAAAGAGTAAAGCTTACACGTTTGAGGAGACTGAAATTGATAACCTAGTGGAACAGGTACATAATGCTGGGATCGATGCTTTGCACCCAAGACAGAACTGTATTAATCGTGAACTAATCGGAGCTTGTCATGAGAAAGGTCTACAAGTTTCTGCCTGGGTCGTAGATGACGTAGAAACTGCCGTTAAGTTTATTCACTGGGGAGTGGATGGTATATGCACGAACAAGCCTGATGTGCTTCGAGCGATTGATGTTGCTCATGCCGATGTGCAGCAAATCTCTCCCATTGGTGCTTAAAAATAGTGAGATGTTTCACCTAAATCAATAACAATTAACTTATTTTTATTTTAAGAAAAAAAGAAATTTGGACTGCTCCAGTCAGCCAGCCAGCCAGTCTCAGTCTCGGAAACTCTACATCAACGATTTCCATAAGTTATAGAAAAAGGAGAAATTCCACCCATGGAAACTGGAAATCCAGGAAATTGGGGAAAAAAGAAAAAAGGCTGCGGACTAAACGACAACAAGTTAGTAGGGCATGAGCGGCTACTAGTGCATGAACCAGCTGAATGGGAGAAGAATAAAACAGGCGTTTACATCTGCAGGGTTTACTGTATCAAGATCTGCAACGAGAATTAAACGTATGATATCTCCACGCCTGTTTCTTGTGTTTACGTCTTGTCTCTTGGTATTAACAATTTTTGCTCTTTTGTGGGATAAGGTGTGCATTTCGATAAGTGGTGCCCCCCCTGAATTGAATGAAATTAATGGTTACTACATGGGGATGAATGGTTGGTATTTACGAATTGGTCATCCATTAGAGGCATTACCGGATGTGTTTGGATTGATTGATTTGCATCACAAAGGAGGTACTGATGCTGGTGTTCTTCTTTTGCCATCAGGTTGGGGTATTTTCATGAGAGGAGAGCCTGTCTATGCATATACACAATCTTTATCTGGATATGTACATATTAATAATCCTCCATCTACGGGATGGGTAATCACTAATGCAGGCAAGCAAATCTACAATAAAATTGAAGAAACTTCCGTGATTGTGTCAAATCAATGGGGAAATTTAGCTGATGCACCTACTACAATAGATTATTATAATGATAATCTTCGTATATTGTTCTTCGGACAGCCCGTTACAACCTTCATTATTGCATGTTTGTTTGGTATAGCATATTATCTATATATGAATCAAATTCCTGTTGATGTTGTATCTTTTTCATATGATAAAGTTTTACAACAAGGAGAATACGGAAGAATTGTTACTGCTTCACTAGCACACTTTGATCTTTGGCATCTTGGTTTCAATACCATGGCAGCATACCAAATGGGCATTCTCGAAAGCGTCTATGGTTCTGTGAAATTTCTATATTTATCTATATCATTAATTTTCATTACGATCATTATTTGCGTGGGAATATATCATGTAATGATATATCGCTTTGAGAGAGAAGATATGCGGATTCAGCAAGGTGTTGGTTATTCATGCGTTCTCTTTGCTTGGATTGTTGCTGCTAGTGTTAATATGGACGAATTTTGTCCGATTTTCTTTTTGCCAAAAATGTGCTTTAAGACATTTACTGTGCCTTTGGTAGGATTTCCCATCAATTTGGGCGCACTTGTTTTGTTGGTGGTGACTAAGTTTATCATTCCGCGCTCGTCCTTTATTGGTCACTTGGCAGGAGTGATAATCGGTTACCCACTCGCATGGCGCATGTTGGATTTCTTAACGCCGCCTGTACTACTTGTCCTACTTACTACGACTTTTGTTCATGTTCAGAACCTTATTCCTAGTCGGTCATCTGTGGGTACTGCTACATCAGCTGTTGTGGCTTCTGCTCCTCCTTCTCGTCCTGACGCAGAATCTGGCGAATCTTTGGATAGCCCTAACCCTTCTTCTAACAATGGCCACAGTTTGGTCATTTTCCAGTACTTAAGGTACAGCTCATATAGTTGTGCTTTTGTGGCAAGTTGTGCATATTTTGTTCTTAGTTGGCCTCAAACTCTTCTAGTCATTGGACTGACAGCCATTTGTTGGGGTGCCAGTGAAGTATCTTGTATAGATTCTACCACCATTTTAGGAGAAAGAGAAGTCAAGGAATCATGTGCACGATTGACTATTACTGGGTTATTTTATGCATTGTTTTGTGGGACATATTTCCTTGCCAATATCTCGGCTACAATAGCTACATGGCATTTATTAGTAGCATGTCTTTCTAATGGTGGTGTCACTTTCCCCTTTTTGGTACAGTTCATTGCTTTTAGTGCTTCTATTGGAGCTTCAGTGATAATTTTAGTTAGTGCTCATCGTATGCCAAAGGCTAACGCTATACTTGAGCGGTGGGGTTTGGACGCAAGGAGTTTAGCGGGTGTTTTCGCTGTACCAAATATGGACTTCTCTAGCTCTTCCTTATTATCGTCATTTACAAGTCCATCGAATATCTCTCTAGCAAATGTGCATGCTTGGGCTAGGGGTATCATTGGCAATCCTGCCGAACAAGAATATGCTACACCAGAAGCCGCAGCAGCATCTTTAGAAATGGCAGGAGAGAGTGAGAGCCCGGATACTGAACACGGCGATAGTCAAATTCCAAATATGAATGAGGTTTCGGATGATGCCCCCCAGTGGTCCCGATCTCAAGGCAAAACGCTGGGCCCCGCGAGTGATGTGTTATCGCCGATACAGGATCCTAAAGCTGCTGCAGCAGCTGCTGCTGTAGCTCGCCTTGAAAGCATTAATAACAAAGGGAAAAAGTGATAGATATATAGATAGATAGTGGTGATAATTGTGATTCCATTTTTAGGTCGGTCTTATTTATCATATCTGAAGTAATAAACTTTTAAATTAAAATTATATACTTCGTATGGTATATATATTTTGTCGACGTTACTTTCCAAATAAATCCATTTATATACATACTTTGGTAGGGAGGAACAAATTTTAAAACGTAAAGAACAAATTACAAACAGAAAGAAAGACAGAAAGACAGAAAGACAGACAGAAAAGATCCCACTATAAAAAAAACGCATTACACTGCCTTCGCCTTTTTTCTTTTTCTTTTCATTCGAATATTGCCTTGATAGTGTCACCATGTACGCTCAGGACCCGCTCAAAAGGATTTTTATTCACGAAGACAGCTACATTTTCAAGTACAAGACTGGATCCAGGGTTAGCTAGACCTGGGAACTCTTTCAATACTCTAGTTGATGTGAATCCTCGAACCATTGCACCAGTCGGGTCGTACAGATGAAGGATAACAGAAGTTCCATCCACTATGACCTTGTCAATCACCACTAGAACGCGAGGAACTCTTAAATCTGAATCGCCTTCTAGAATGCGCAGGACAGTGGACATTTTAAGCTTGGATGCTGCAACTGTATACAGTTCTGCTTGCTGCTCTACGACACTACTAATAGATTGTGATTGAGAGTGTGGTGTTTGGGATATATTAGTATGACTAGCCTTCCCTGCTAGCATCAGTATATACGCATCCTCCATTCCAATTGCCGCGCATAGGTCAATCCAAGAGCCCAAAGAACCAAAGTCAAAGCTGGGAATGGAGCTGCTACTTCTGGATTTATTTTCAGTACCAGGTGATGATGGATTTTGTTCTCGCCCACCATTCACAAAGGCTGCTACATGCCCTCCCATTGCCTCCTCAATACTTATCAGGCCAGCAGGGCCAGGGATACGAAACCCCATCTACAATCAACGTTTTCCTCCTTTTTAAAATTATCCAGCACCAGCAACGGCGGTGCTATCTGAAGTAATAGTCTGAAAATTAAATCAGTCAAATTGCCGGTTTTGGTGACTGGTTCTTTTTTTAGTCCTTTTGTACATTTCTGTCGAGGAAGCAAGCTTCAAATCCTGTTTTGAACTCTAATTTGCTGTACTGAACTCCAATTTTCCAATCCAATTAATGTTCAGTCTGATAAGTGGGTTTTGGAAGATGATTTGGGCACGACCCAATGTGCATGTCCTAATAATAGGACTTGACCACGCAGGAAAGTCTACGTTATTGGAGAAAATGAAAGGTGTATTCACAGCAAAGGCTGGTTTACCTCCCGAAAAGATCAATCCTACAATAGGTATGAATCTGGCAAAGATAAAGTATCAAGGTTCACAAGTAGTGTTTTGGGATCTTGGAGGGCAATTGAAAATGCGATCTATTTGGGAGAAGTATTACTCTGAAGCTAATTGTGTGATTTTTGTTGTGGATAGTGCGGATGTTAGTCGTTTTGAAGAGGCCAAGTTGGCACATGATGCTGCGTGCAGGAATGATTATCTTTCAAAGGTCCCTGTAGTGATCTTTGCGAACAAACAGGATCTTCCTGGAGCTTTGTCTATTTCAGATATCGCTCAACAATTTGAACAATTTGAGAGCGGATTTTCCCCAACAAAGATCTTCCCTATAAGTTCTATCACAGGAGATGGTATATATGAAGCTATTTCATCTGTTATTGAGCTTGGTAGAGATCGAAAGTTATTAAGTTAAAAATTATTTGTTTATTATTAACTTTTAAAGAGAAATTCTATGATAATATAAATGAATTAAGCATCTTCTCCTAGAATGGGAGGGATATTATCGTAATCCCTCGTGTCTCTGCGTCGTTTGCCTGACCTCAAAAGATGGTTTATCTTATTCTGAATGTCATTTTTAACTGCACCATGACTTTTACCCAAAATGTGCATCAATTCAGCAAGGTAGGCAATCGAGCCAGAGGCATATGCG
>JACKZZ010008411.1_pt1 | contig 14834 bp, 2 predicted proteins | sample 8027871 | NCBI WGS metagenome assembly JACKZZ01 (sample SAMN15724774, study PRJNA655200) | protist metagenome | isolation source: fluorescence activated cell sorting (FACS) single amplified genomes of... | place: USA: West Boothbay Harbor, Gulf of Maine | collected 2000-07-19
AAATTTTTGCCAGAGTTGTTTTACCAGACAATGGTTTACCAGTAATAAATAATTTTATAGGATATAATGAATGTTTTTGTATATATTCATCTTTTATTTTTGTATTTAATGTCTTTAAAAAGTTTTTACTATGCCATTTATAATGAATATCATTAGTAAAAGTATATAAATAACAACTTTTAATGTGAAAATAAATATGACTATTTAGTAATAAATAAGTGTATAACTTTTGCATTTTTTCGTCTTTTTTTTCTGAATTTTTTTGAGCCACTAATTCATCCGCATTATTATCATATAAACTAAAATCTTTATATTTACCACAACCAATTACTTTTTGTATACAATTTAATACTTTTATTTGTGTAGTACGGGTATTATCAGGTTCCGCTAATATGAGATATTTAGGTAAAACAATCGTATTTATATTTTTATAGATTTTTTTTAATAATAATACAATGATATTAATCGCATCAGTATAATGGATAAGTGATAATTTATTTGAACCTTTATTATTAGTACTTTTTAATTTTTTTTTTCCTAACCATGCTTTTTTAAATAAATTATGTAATAAATCTTCACCTAAACCATATAAGATACCTATACTAATGATATAATTTTTTTTAATAGTACTATTATTCAATATTCTTGTTTCATTTAGTTTAATTGTCTTAAATAATGATGAACACATACGTTTTTTATAGTTTTTTTCTTTAAATATATTATTAGCATTAATTGTTTTATTCCATGTCATCACTGTAGATAAACCAATGAGACACTTTATTTTATATTTATATTCTTCTTCTTCTTGTAAAATTGTATCTAAAATAGTGGAACAGTTAGGATCTTCTAAAATTAATAGACATATATCACATTGAGTTATATTATCAACTAATATTAATAAATTATTATTTTTTTCTAAATTTAATGTTTTAATTAGTTCTTGATATAATAAATTATCATAAAAGGGGTTTATATATATTTTACACCTACTCATATATGTCGGTCACAATCTCTATATTTTAAATCTTTTTATTTATTGATATTGAAATTTTAGAAAAGTTGTTACTTTTACAGTTTTACTGAGTAACTACTTACTTACTTTTTGCAAGTGAAGTTCCAGAAAAAGCAGTTTTTTGAAAAAATTAATTTATTTTTGAAACTGAAAAAATGAGAAAAAGTTTTCCCGCTGAAAAAAATGCTTGATTGATTTATTTATTTATTTTAATAACTCTTAAAACTTTTTTAAAAATTTTGACGTATTATATTCTCTGATCTTGCTACATCACACATTTCACAATAATAATCAATATCTAAATTAAAAAAAGTACATTGATTACACATCCATTTACCAGGTGGACATTCTTTTTTTCCAGTCCAACCAAAATCACACATACAACATGTTATTTCATAAATACTATTAATAAATGTACAATTACTACACATCCATGTAGTCTGTTTATTTTGATTTTTTTTATTTAACTTTTCTAAATCATCTTTTATTTTTTTTTGATTAATTTTAATTATTTCTTCATTATATATATCAATACATGATGATAAATTAAATAAATTAAAAAAAAAATCGATATTAATAAGACCATTACCTTTTTGATCTGCTATATTAATAATATCATTAATATCACGTGGTGAGAATGATAATTTTAATGATTTAATTGCATCTTTAAGTTGATTATATGATAAATAATAGTTTTCGTTATTTTCAATATTTTTTTCGGATCTTTTTTTTTGATCGATTTTTTTAAAATTTTTTTCAGATTTTTTTTCAGAAAAAGATATAAATATTTGATAAATATTTTGATCGATTAATTTATGTTTTTTAATATTTTGTATAATCTCATTTTTAAATAATAATATTAATGATTGATTATTTAATAAATTCCATTGTTCTTTTTTTGTAAATATTTTATTTAATGGTGTATCTAACCAAATATGACGTTCTTTTTTTCTTAATCTTAAACATTGATTAAAAAATTCTAAACGATCATTAATTTTAGTATTATTTAATATTTTTAATAAAAATTCGATTTCTTGTTGATTATAATAAAATTCACAATTAAAAAATCGATATATTTGTAAATATTTTTGTTTTATTTCTTCAAAAAAATAAAAATGTTTTTTTTCATTGATTTTTTTTTTTTCTTCTGATACAATTTTTTTAGGATGATAAATATAATATTTACTTATATCAATATAATAATTATCAATATTTTTTAATGCAATAGAGCAATGATTAAATATATCATGATTTAAATGTATAATTCTTCTTAAACTTTCACCTTCAGCTAAACTTAAAGCAACAGTATATAAATTTTCTAAATTTTTTTTTTTTTTTTTTAAAATTATTTTTTTTTTTTTTTTCAAATTCTTCTTTTTTAATATTTATTATACAATAAGTATATGCATATTTACATAACTCTATATTATGTATATTATCTTTTTCTTTTTGTATTTTTGTCAATGCTAATGATACAGCTTTTTTAGTATTATTAATTTTATTATTACAAAAATTACATAAAAAATTAATTGGATGATACTGACTATTAGGGGCTGTCATTTGTAAAATTAATGTTTTTAATACAATTTTTATATAATTTTGATGATGATTACCATCACAAGGTAACCATTCCATAATAATATTAATATTTTTTAATCTACGATCACCTAAACCACACCATCTAGGTCTAAAAAAATTATCTGAAATTAAAATATTTTTTGAAATATTTAAATTATTTATAAATGTTGGATAAGGTTTAAATATATTTAATGGATAGAAAGCATCATCAGTATTTAATAGATTTTCTTTATTACGTATAGGTTCTTTTTTTAATAAATTAATATTCCATGATATTGGTTGTTCATCATCACGATTATAATCCGATATTTTTTCTTCTTCTTCTTCAGCTTCTTCTTCAGCTTCTTCTTCAGCTTCAGCTTCATTTTCATGTACACATTCGATATTTAATTCTTGATTATCATTTAATGATTGTATAATATTAATTTGTGATTGATTAATTTGATATACTTTTTTTTTTAAATTTTTTATTTTTTTTTTTTCAGAAAAATTTAAAAAAAATTTTTTTGATTGATTTTTTAGAATTATATTTTCTAATTTTTCTTCAAATTTAATTATTTTTGGGATATTTGAATCAATAGGAAAGCCAATAATTTCACGAAAATGATTAATACATTGTATTTGCCATTTTATGTCTTCTTTTGATTTATCATCATCATCATCATTAATAACATAACGTCTCATTCGATATGAATCATTTTTTTTTTTTTTAAAAAAATTAATATTTACTTCTTCTATGATTGAATTTAATGCTTTTTTTCTATAAATATTATTTAATTCTTGCATAGACATTTGTACAAATTGTATTGATTCATTTTTCATAGAATTTAATAATAACCATGCTGGTATTGCTTTATGTGCTATAAATAATTCTAAATTAAAATTTTTTTTTTCAGATTTTTTTTCTGGAAAAAAAAATTTATTTTTAAAATAATTTATAGTACTTAAATCTTTTTTAATTAAATTTTCTACTTCAGGTATTAAATATAAATGTATTGTTTGACCTTTATTAATACCACGCATACGATATGAACCTTGTGCATAATCTCTAAATGTCATATCTTTACCTATAGTTACTACAGCTTTAGCATTTGGTGATTGTTTAATATCCATACCAGTTGTATGTACTTGATCATAAAATGTAAATCTACGTGATGGATCAACACCACATTGTGATAATAATGTACTACGTCCACTTCTTAATAAGATCATTTGTCGATCATTACGATCTAAATATACACAACCATTCATCCATAATGGTAAATATTTCATTAAATAAACAGCTACTTCAAAATTATCCATACCAGTAATTAATGCACCAGTATCAATTAAACAATTTACAGGTGGATTTATAGTTGCTACATCTTGTAATAATGATTTAGCACTCCAATTATTTTTACGTGAATAACCAGTAACAACATATTTAGATGATAATGCTGTTATTATTTTACCATCACTCATTGGTTCATATTGACAAGTACCTAAATCTGTTGGTAATAAATTAGATGGTGTACCAGAAAAACCAATTCTTTTATTAAATAATATAGATGAACCTAATTCATGTCCACATGCTGATATTTTTAATTTTTGAAAATTCATAACAGATGGAAATATATGTTGTCTTAAATAATAATGTATTAAATTTGATAAATTATTTGATAATTTATGAAAATTTGTTAATTGTTTATTATTATTAGGTTGAAATAATGATAATGGTAAGACTGGTAATTTTTCTCTAGATAAATTTTTTAATTTAGATATTAATAATAACCATTTTTCAAATAATAAAGATGCTTTACGTAATTTTCTTGGACCAACTTGTCTACCTAAATCTTGTTTTAATTGTATTAATACTCTTTTAGTATCTTTTTTTCTTAAACCTTCATAACGATATGCTAATATAGTTAAACCAATTAATACATCAGGATGTGCAAATTCACTAGCTCTACTTGGTACATCTTTACCAACAAATGGTACAGCCATTACTTTACGTCCATATGGCATTTTAGGATATTTAATCATATCTTTAGATTGTAATAAACCAAATGTTACACGATTAATTTTGGATAATATATGTGGTAATAATTTACATAACCAATCTTTACATAAATTTAATATTTTAATATTTTCACTTATAATATTATTTTCAATATAATTTTGTACATTTTTATTACTAATATGTTTATTAATAATATATTCTTTAATAATAACTAGATTTATATCTTTTTTTTCTTTAGAGCTAGAGCTACCAATAAAGTTATTATCTAACCATAATAATATCCAATCAGCAAATATAGATTTTAATTTATCATGATAATAACTTATATCTAATAATATTAAATGAGGATTTTTTTGTAATGCATGACATTTAAAACCTAAATCTATTGCTAATTTTAATTGATTTAATATTTTTATATATATTAATTTATTTGGATTATTATTAGGGTTATTAATATCGATTTCACTGACATTTAATGTATTATAATAAAAGATAGCATCTAATATATAGATTGGTAAATCCCAACGTAATGGTGCTAAATCAATAGGAAATTTATTACCAATAGGAAAATTTAATTCACTACGTAATGGATGTAATAATACATCAACTTCATCCATAATTAATATACCTTTTTTCCATATATTTAATATTTTAATTAATTCATCTGATATTTTACTTCTAAAAGCTAAAATTTCACGTATATTAATCATTTCTTTATTAATTCTTTGATATTTAGTTGGATGTAATGTATTAAAATCAAATGATTCTAATGAATGTAATAATTCAATAATTTTTAAAAATAATGATTTAATTGCTTCTGGTGCAGCTACTATAACACCTTGAGTATTTAAAATTCTTTTAATTTTTGAATATAATATTTCTATATCTGTAATATCTTCAATAGAACGATCAAATGTTAATGTATATATTCTTTTATATATAATATTACTAAAACATTTTCTTAATACTGATCTACTCATAGTTAATAATGGTGATGGCATTGTTTGTGTAATTAAACATTTTTTATTACCTAACATTAAACATAATAATGGTCCAACAACTGTAGTTTTACCAGCACCCATAATCATTTGTTGCACACGTGATTGATTATTATTAATTGATTTAATAAACCATAAGACCATTTCAACTTGTCTTTTACGTAATAATAAATTAAATATATATTCAAATAATAAAAATCTAGGATCAAATTTAATAGTATTCAAAGTATTATTAGGGTTATTAGGGTTATCAATAATTTCTTCTTCAATATAATAACGTTTAGATGTTAATTCATGACATAAATTATTAGATGTATGTTCAATATTACGTATAATTGATAATATATTATCTTGTTGTTGATGATCATTATTTTTTTTTAGATTTCTAGAGTGATTATTTTTAATTTTTTTTAATTTAGTACATAAATCTTTTAATTGATATGATTTTTGTAATACACGATTAATTAAACCAATACGATTTGCATGTAAACATAATAATATAACAGTATTAATAATTTTTTTAACATCATCTTGATTTAAAAATGGATTAACTTTTTTTAAATCATAAAAAGGTTGATCTGATATTAATATAGATGTAATATAATCAATACAATTTAATTGTTTAATAGATACTTTATTAGATATTTTTAATAATTCAAATATTATTTTTTTTTCTTCTAGATTGTTTTCTTCGTTATTATGTGTATGTGTATTTATAACAATATCAGATGATAATGAGATTAATAATTCATTACAATTAGAAATTTTATTTTCATCATTATTTTTAATTTTTTTAATATCATTAATTAAATTATCTAATAATTCTAAAGTATTATCAATAATATGATTATTAGAGTTTAATCCTAATTCAGATAATAATTTAATATCATTTAATTTTAAATATTTAAATGATTTAATATTTTGATTATTTTTATAATTTGAATATAATTTTTTATCATCAGCTATACGTTTTAACATATCTTGGGCTACAATTGATTTACTATTCATATGTGTAGATATATTAAATGGTAATTCAGTTGATATTTGTATTGGATTTTTTTCTTCTATTATATATTTATTAAAATTAATAGATTTTAATGGTTGTATTGCTAAATTAATTTCTTCATATGAATTCATTATACATTTGATAGAATTACATTGTGTATTCATATTATCTTGATAAAATATATATCTATCATATAAATCTTGTGAATTATGATAATTTGTTATTAATTTTTGACTATAATTATTTATATTTTGACGTATTTTTATAATAATATTTGAAATTTTTATATTATAATCTTTTTTTATTAAATTATTAATTACTTTTAAAAATTTAGAATTAATAGAATCTATAAATGATTTTATTAATGAACGTACACCTTTTTTTGAATGTATATCAACACCAAGATTTAATAAATTAGCAATACCTGGATGATAATCTAATATAGGCCATTTTATATTATTTTTTTTGGTTTGTATATTAATTAACATATTACTTAATTGTACTAATTCATATGATTCTGTTTTATTAATTTCATTTTCACTAATACGTTCTTTACCCCAACGTGTATGTTTTAAATGAAAATATCGTAACATTAATTCAATAAATGTTGTATTATAATTTTCATTATTATAATTAATTATTATTTTATTAGTTAATATATCATAAAAAAATAAAAATCCTAATTTACAATTTGTACCACTTATTTCATCCATAATAATTTTATTTTTCCATATAATTTCTGTTATATCTATATTATTATAATAATTTTTTCTTTTATATTGTAAACGTTTTATTTTATTACTAGAATTTACTAATGAAGATAATTTCATTTGTGTTAATTTAGTCCATGGTTGACCACCCCAAATAAATAAATCACCTTGTAATTTTATATCATGTGTATGATTATTATTACTTGTACTTGTAAGTATCTTATATTGATTTTTTAATATACTTTGTGTACCTTTTCCTTTTGATAATAAATCAATTAAATCAATTTTTTTTAAACGTAATGTTGATGATATATATTTAATTAATTTAAAATATAAATATAATTGTGTATCTAATTTCCATGGTAATTTAGATGGTGAGTAATATAATGTCATAGATAATTGTAATCGTATTGCTATAGCATTAGGATGATTATTATCTAATGTATGAATAAATTGTGATTTAATCCATTCTTCTTCTTCAGTTAATTGTACATCAGAATGTGTAGATTTTAATAAATTAATACATTGATCATATTGACGTGATAATAATAGACATAATATTAAATATAAATTAGATGCTAATGTAGGTGTAATTAAAAATGTTTGTGATGTATGTAATTTATATAAATAATATCTTGTTTCCATTACTTCTTCCCATCCTAATGATTGTCTATGAAATAAAAATATTTCTGAAAAAGGCATTGATTTAATTTTAGGTGCATATATATCATGATTAGGTAACATTAATTGTAATTCATGACAATTATTTTCTAATATAATAGCATGTGGTAATTTAGATAATAGATTAATCATATATGAATTTAATTTTGATCTATTTTTATTTTTATTTTTATTTTCATTATAATTAATAATATCATGTGTATAATCAGATATATACCAACCATTTTGATCTAATAAATATAATCTTAAAACACCATTAATATCTTCTTTAGGTTGAAATTTTATTTTTAAACGTGGTAATTCAATAATATTAATATGTTTATTATTTATATTATACCAGACTAATATATGACTTAAATTTTCAATACGTCCTAATAGTGTAGCTAAATTATATAAATAAGGATTATTATCTTTAGATATATGTAATATATTAATTAATTGAAAATTATTTTCATTATTTTTAATATTTGATGTATTTGATTTATTAATAATATCTTGTTCAATTAATTTAATTTTTTCTTCATTATTTATATCTTGTAACCATGATAATGCTAAATCTAAATCACCATTATATAATTTTAATGAATAATCAGCTATTATTTTACTATAACCATCTTGAGTTAATAAATGACTTTTACTACTAGATAATGTACGTTTTAATGTTAGATCTTCATTATCTTGCATGCACATAAATTCATCATCCTCATTGATTGAATTTGAATTTAAATTTGAATTTGAATTATTATCATTTAATTTTAATTCTACTTCTAATATATTAGTATTCATAATAGCTACTTCATTAATAGGATCTAATAAATAATTTGTAGCTTCATTTAAATTATAAGATGTTTCTTTTAATGCTAATTTACATGCAGCTTCAGGAAAACCTAATGGTAATAATAATGGTAATAATGATTGTTGTAAACGATAATCATTTTTACTTATTTTATTATTATTATTATTTGTATAATTATTATCAGCTAATTTTAATTTTGAATCTTTAATAATACTAAATTTATTTTTAGTAATACGTTTAATAATAATATCATTACCATTATTTTTTTCAAAATTATATATTTCTATTGAATAATTAAACCATTGTATATCATTATTATCATTAACAATACCTCTTAATATCATATCTTCACCTTGCCAAAAAGTAAATGATTCTAATAATACACCAGGTATAATACCTTGTAATAAACGTGGTGGTATATATGTTTCTATACCTTTAATATCATCATTCATACGTTTAATAACTAAACTAGGTTCAGCATTACGTTTACGTTTAATATTACCAGCAGCATATAATAAATTAATTGATGTTTGTTTTATATTAATATCAATTGGTAAATTATGTAATGAATAGATAGAACTATTAGTATATTGTAATGAACGATACATACGTCTACCATGTGTTAATAAATTCCATACATATAATAATGAACGATCTTTAAATAATTCAAATTCTTTCCATGTTGCATCATCTTTATCATAATCCCAACATCCCATAATAGTTACACGTTTTATATTAGGATTATTATAAAGTTTTTCAGGTAATAATAAATGATATGGACATGGTTTATCTTTAGGATAATAAGATATAATTATTTTAGCTAATAATTCTACAATCCATTTTTCTGATTCAATTTCCCATGGTTTTTCATCTAATTCATATACATTAATTATTCGATTATATAATATATCTTGATATATAATAGATTTTGGACCAGGATCTTTTTTTTTTTCTTGTTGCTGTTGTTGTTGACCACCATAAGTATTATTATTTCTTCTAGTATTACTTAAAGATGATAAGTTTGTATTAGGTGAATTACACATTTGACACATAGTAGCATTCATATCTTGATTATTAAATGTACATATACTACATGTCCAATATCCTAATAAATTAGTATTAATATTAGTTGATATAGTTGGTGCACCAATACCTTGTTCTTTTTTATCTGGTGTATCCCATTCAATTAAATCATAATTTGTACCAATTAAATGTACCCAAAAACGATGTTGTTGTCTAGCTACTATACCACAATGTAATACTTTTTTATTAAATATACTTTCATAATCACCAAAATTAACCATAGAATCTGGTACTGGTTGTAATTCATCATGTCGCCATAATATTTGTCCAGTTTGTATATCAACAGATATTTCTTCTTTTTTAGCTAAAAATCTACCTAAACCTTTATTACCTTCACGTATCCAACCATTATCTATAATATTAAAATTAGGTTTACGTAAAGCAACTTTAATAGCATTAGTTAATATTATATGTAAATCATTAATATTATTATCATGACAATTATCTAAAAAATGTACCCATCTACGTCTTTGTTTTTGTAATAAATCAAATAAACGTTGTTCTGGTACATCATCTGGTGGTAATTCTTTAATTTTAGAAGAATTATTATTATTATCAGGCATATAAAATGATGGTGCACGTACAACATCATGACCAATATTTAACCATACAGGACGACCACTTTTAATCCATTTAGATAAATTACCTTTATAATCTTTAGTATTAACACCATATGCTTGTAAAAATCTTTTTAAACGTTTTTCAGCATCAATTTCATTACTTTCTTCTAGCATACTACGATTTAATCCCATACCAAAACCATGCCAATTACGTACATATGCAACTGATCCTAAACATAATGATATATTATTAATATTTAAATCATTTTCATCTATATTACACCATAATAATGCTAAATATCCATGTATAACACATGTAGTAGCTACATCATCAATTTTACTAGCTTCATGTAACCATCTATTAAGTATATCAGATATAGTATTATGTAAAAAACTATATAATTCAGCTTTATATTGATATAAATTATGATTATTATTATCATTATTTGAAATATAACTATGTAAATATGATTGCATATCTAATGCTAATCTTGTAATATATAAAATAAATGTAGCATTAGCTGTATAAACACCACTCATACGTATTTGTGTGATAAAATTACATATAACTAAAAATGGTTTCATTACAGCATCACATGAATATTTTAATTCATTATATAATAGACCATAAGGTGTACCTAATATTTTAACTTGATTAATACGATTATTTTTTTCATATTTAGCATCTAATTTTAATTTTAATTCTTCTTCTTTTAATTCTTTAGATGACATACGTAATGGTATAATATCTATATTCTCTTCATTATTTTTATTATCATCTTTATCAGCCACCGCCCATACACCATTTTCAAATAATACAGCACGTAATAATTCTTGTAAACCATAATTAAATAAATAAGATACACGATCACGTGATGCAAAAAATTGTAATATTAATGGTAATCTAATATAATTTACTGTTAAATATGAAAATAATATAGTTGATTCTTCAATTGATAATGTATCATCAAAATTTGGTAATTTATTAAGATATAATATATCATCTTCAGTAGGATTTTGAATTTCTAATATTTCACTTATATTTGTTGGTGATTGTGTTACTGGACCTTCACCATAATATAATTTACGATTTTTACATCCAATTACTTCAATATCAGCAGTATCTAAATCATTACCACGAAAATTAATTGCTTCCCATTTTAATGGTGCACAATCATAATCACTAGCTAAATAATATCTTCGATATGAATTATTTCCACGATTAGTTACATCAAATGTTAATGACCATCTTTGATATTCTTGTATACTAATACGTTTACGTAATAATTCAGCTTCACGTGTTTCCATAGTATGTAAAAATTTATATAAAAATACTAAATCTTTACAATAATGAAATACTTTACCACTATCATGTTTAGATAATAAACCATCATCACAAAACCAATTCATTAATGCTTCTATTTCAGAACTAGGTGGCATAGAATTTTCTGGTATTAAAGATAAACCACATATTTCTAATAATTTTCTTAAAAATATAATAGTAGCACTATATTTTTTAATTTCAATTTTTTGTGGCATTCTAAAATCAAATAATTGATATTTAGATTTTTTTTCTATATAAAATAAATATGATTTAGCTTTACCATATTGTAAAGATAATTTTAAATCATGTAATTCCATATATTTACTTACATCTTTTAAATGACGTGAATTTTGACATAATAATAATGAAAATGAATAACCACCATCTTGTAATAATAATTCAGTAATTTTTAAATTATTATTAATACATGGTGATCGTATGATCACATCAAAAATAGCTAATAAACATGTAACAATTACACCACGTTCACAATCAAATGATCTACTTGGTCTTTCTATAGATTGCCATACTGAACCATATAATCTCATAATATTAACAATAGTATTTAATAAATTAATTTTAATTTTTTTACCTAATTTTTGATTCCAGATATTTTTTTTTTTTTTGATCGATTTATTTTTTTTTTTTTCTTTTTTTTTTTCTTGTAAATCATGAGTATTACTATCATTATCATCATCATCATTAAATACAAATGCTACTTCTGGCATTGGTATAATATTAATTATAGTTTCTTTGATTAAATTAATAACTTGATATTTAATTACTAATGAGCTACTTATTGATGATTCATTTGCTTTATTTAATAATTCTTGACATAATTGTAAACATGTATTTAATGCTAATATAGCTGTATCTATATGTTGAACTTCTTTTGATGGTAAAGATAAAAAATTAATTAATATTGCTGGTGCTGGATTAGATATTTTACCAGCATATTCATCCATACCATCTTTATTAAGTAAATATCCACCAATAAAATTTTGAAAATTTTTTTTTTTTTCAAAAAAATTAGGATAATTTTTTATATCATTTTTAGATATATTATATGTAACTTTTTCTTCTTGAGCTTCTTTTTTTATTTTATTAATAACTTGTTTATTTATTTGTTGTTCTAATGACATTTTAAAATTATTAATAAATGATTTTATAGATTTAAGTTCATTTAATGTAATAATAATTTCTTGATTTTTTTTTTTTTTTTTTCTTCACATTCACCATATATATCAATTGTATAGACTAAAAATGATTCAATAGATAAATTTAATATTTTAATATCTGTAGATGATAATATATTTTTTTCTGATAATTCTTGTAATTCATAATATGCATGATTTAATGCTTGATATTTTAAATAAAATTCAAATTGTAAAATTTTATTTTTTCCTATATTATAATGAATATTTAATAAATAAGATAATGATTCTATTATTGAACCAATATTTGATGTTTGTGAACATTGTTGATGACCATATATGTATTTTTTCCCCTCTTCATCTGTTTTTTTTAAATCATTAGTGATAATATTTGGTAATAATTCAGTATTATTAATATCTAACCAGGGTAATAATACATCATAGATTACTTCAATACGATTATACTCACATGAAGGTTGTCTTAGCCACATTGCATAATATATATTCCAAAAAATAGGATTAATAATCTTATCATGTGTAGTTTCAATACATATACTTCTTTGATATACTATATTACTATACATATTATTTTTTTTTTTTTTTTTTTTATAAAAAGGTTTGGAAGGATGATACTGTAAACCATCACCAGTATTACAAGTAATAAAATGATATTTTGATGGTGAAACTTTATAGATAATATGCATTAAAGATACAGTACTTGTAATACCAATATAACCACCAGGTACAAAGATATAAGTATCTATATTCATGTTTTTTATTAAATTTAAAAATGGTGCTAAAAAATCAGTATTAAAGGTTTTTTCATCTTTAATTTTTTGTATATTATTCACATAAAATTCAGTATTAGTTTGAAAATTTTGTATAATTGATAATAAATTATGTTTTTCTACTTGAGAATATAATAATAATTTATGATTATTATCTTTTATTAATTTCGATAATAAAAAATTAATTATTTGTATTGATGTTAATATATGACCATTTTCTAATTCAGTATTAATAATATAATGATCACATAATAGACCCGCATAGAAATTATTTTCCCAAATTTTTGGTTTATCGTCTTGATTATTCATATTATATATGTTTTTTTATTTTTATTTTTAAAAAATTTTTTACTTGGATAGATGTCTAGATGAGATTTTGAATCTGATTTTCTTAATTTCGGATTTCCTTTGGATTTGATTGGTAAATAAATAATTTTCGAAAACTTTATGAGCCAAATTTAAGCGAAAACATTCTCCCAAGTGAAAAAAAAAATTTTAAAAAATTTATCCTAATTATCCAAGCGGTAAAAATTTAAAAAATAAAAAACAGAAAAAATATAAATAAAAATGCCAAGAAGAGGTCTATCACGTGATGAAAAACGTAAACGTATGCTTGAACATATGCTAAATGCAGCTGAACCATTTAAATTAGATGAATTAGAAAAAAAAATGCCTAAAACATGTGGTATAACTCGACAATCAGTTAAAGAAATATTAATGTCATTAGTAGATGATGAATTAATTGATTATGATAAAGTTGGTATAAGTAACTATTTTTGGGCTTTAAATTCTAAAATTTCTAATAAATTAAACTCAAAAATACAAAATTTAAGTGAATCAATCGTTACAATAGAAAATTCTATAGATTCTTTATCTAAAGAAAAAACCAAACTTTTAAAAAATAGAGTACAAGGTGATTTACGTAATAAAAACTTAAAATTATACAATGAACTTCAAGAAAAAGTTAAAAAACAACAAGAACAACTCAAAATATTTGTAGATAATGATCCAAAGTTATTAGATGAGTATAAAATTTATATAAAAGAGTGTAAAAGTCATATTAATAGACATACAGATAATATATATGAAATTATTTCTTTTTTTAAACGTAAAAATCCAGCTTATACTGCTGAACAGTATATTCA
>JACKZZ010005268.1_pt1 | contig 14829 bp, 17 predicted proteins | sample 8027871 | NCBI WGS metagenome assembly JACKZZ01 (sample SAMN15724774, study PRJNA655200) | protist metagenome | isolation source: fluorescence activated cell sorting (FACS) single amplified genomes of... | place: USA: West Boothbay Harbor, Gulf of Maine | collected 2000-07-19
CAGTACCCCGGTCCGGTGCGAACCCCGATGCTACGGCCGACCTTGGGTACCCCACAGCCACCCGCTCTCTACGTATAAGATTGCGACTCTTTAGATCTGGGGGATGTTGAGCGTTCGTTCCGAGTTCGGACGCAGGGCCTTCCTAGTCCGATTGCGTTCATCTTCATCGCAGACATATGCGCGGACTCGTTTCGGATGGGAGCGCGGGGATTCTCCACGGAGAATCAAAACCAGGGATGCGAGATTGTCACTGTCTGCGACTGCGTTGTCTTGTCAGTCCTGTATCTCCGCCGTCGTAATATGGCAAAATTGCAGCAAATCTCGGACGGAATCTGAATGCAGCAGCTCGTTTGTGAGAGGTAGGGACAGCGATCCGATCGGAGACCGGGCGACTGTTCGACTTGTTTATGTTTAGGAACACAGGAAAACGCCCGAAAGATCGATGTCAATCCTCCCCCCCGCATTCTCCAGGATCCAGGAAAGAAAGTCGTGATCTTTCGCGTCCGTCTCGAAGTCTAGCATTGAGTCAGCAGGAAGCAAGGTCCTGCGTGTGTATTTATGATATAGTGCGTGCGTGTTTGATACAACTCAACAACAACAACAACAAACAATCACTCAACAGTCAACAAATTTGATACAACAACAATCGTGCAATTTCAACAACAAACGAACAATCAACGAGCAACCAACTCCAACAACCAAGCGTCCTTTGGTTTGAGGCAAACGTCCTGCAGGCCTAGCGTTCAGACTCAGACTAGCACCCAAGCTAGCAGTTGCGTTGTCCAGTGTCTGTTGGTGTTAGGGAAGGTTTCTCAGTGGAGGGAAGAAGTGGTCGGCGGGAGTCGGATAGGGAGAGCGTGTTGATCTAAGAGTTCTCGTATTGGCGATGTCGTTTCTTTCTTAAGTCGTGCGTGTGCGTCGTTTTCTCTTCTTGTCATGATTGGCGGATGTGGCGGAGGGCAGGAGTCGGGGGTTGCGTTGGATTCAGGGTCGGGATCGAGGGAAAAGGAGGCATGCGCGTTGAGCAACATGGAACAGCGAAAAATTCCTACAGAGGGGGGACGTGATACAGAGACGACGGCGCATTGGCACGGTGACAAGATGATGGGGAGAGGATAGACATCATCGTTTTTGGCAACAAATCTCTCTTCGCAAAAATTTGCAGGACGCAGAATCTCGAGTCGCGATCGAAGTTCGACGAGGAATTGTTGAACGAAAAACTTCGACAATTTCAAGGTCTATATCTCCCTCAAAAGTCGAGGCAGTGGAAGACTATCCGAGAAGGATGGGACGGTCAGCGAGATGATTTGTGGAAACAGCAGGAGATTTTGAAAAGATCGCTCACAGAGACCGGCGACGGGAGATCCGAGCAAGTAAAACAAGAAGAAAGGAATTTCAACGGGTCCCGTGATGCCGTGATTGCGGAGACGAAAACGAAACATCCTGAAGCGTTTGGTGTTTTGCAACAGAGTTTGCAGAAATGCAAGTCGTTCGTGGAAAATTTATCTACTGAGAAAATCACAAATGGAAAATTTCCTCCTGAGTTGCGAATCATCAAACTTAAATTCATGATCGCGTATGCGTCTGGTGAGCAACACATGTGGCACGTTGCCAATCAAGCCGAGTGCATCAAGGACGAAGTAGTTGAGTTTGATGAAATCAATCAGCCCCCATCTGGAGATATGGACCGTCGGAAAAAGCGGGATCAGTGCAACACACTCGCAGATACTCAGATTACATGGTATATGAAATGTTGAATTTGTATTTGGTTGTTGATTTATGCAATCGAAAATCACACAAGGAGTCTATGTAATTCAAAGCTAACGAAAAAACAAGGAAGCATTCAGATCACGAGGGCGTCAGTCAGCGTTCCTTTGAGTTTCAGCAGAGTTCAAGTCCAGGCGCACGGAGGTCGCAAACGTGCGCTCGCATAGAAATGATGTATAGTCTATATTGATCAGATACATTATTACATACACATGGTTATACGTGAATTAAATTAAAACGTCAGGGGTCATGGTCCAGAGTCATTGGAGAAATTGAAGAAGAAGTTCGAGGAAAAGAACATTACTCCACATGGTTTCATGAATGAAACTCCAGAGCAAAAAGCAGATCGCACGAAAATTCAGCAGTCTTTGAAATCGAAATTTCGTGACACGATGGATGATTTGACAAAGCGTGTAAAGTTGTGCAATGATTTTATGAAAACAGTGAAGTTGGAAGATTTCGACGATATCGACAATGTCAATGGCGATCCCGCCGCTCGCACGTACTTGTATAACGAGTATACTTTGATGTACACCTACATCCGTGAAGAGAACGGCGAAACAGCGGGTGGTGGCGGACAGGGCGGACAAGGCGGCCCAGATTCCGGTGGAAATAAAAACAGTTGGGTCGTCCCTGTGATTGTCGTGGTTGCCTCCTCTGGTGGTGGTCTCCTTCTCATATCGGTGATAGTCGTCGTCATTTGTTGCGTTTGTCGATCTGCGTCCGTCAGTGATGACTCTGAAAGCGATGGCGATGTCTACACAGAGGAAGAGCACGAGGTCGGCAGAAATGCGGGACAAGGTTGGCACGGACAGGGTCATCATCACGGTTATCAGCAGCATCATTGGAGCTAGACAGAAACGGCAAGTGGGCGGCGGGGACAGAAAATCTGTTTTCGAGTACCATTTCGTTGTTTTTTTCGGCAGGATATCCATCCTTCCTCCTCCTCTGTATGTGAGCAATGCAGTCATGATTTTCCTCCTTCTCGGGCACAGATTTGGTTCTGAGGAATTTCCGTTTATTTCTATTCCCTTTCCAATTTCGTTTTCGTTATTTTATAGTCCAGAGACAGAGTCTTCATTTTCCAATTTTTCTATTTATCGAGTTTTTTCAGTGAAGAGGACGCGGGTGTTTTTTAGTATCATCGTTTGTTTTGAGTAAGTGTTGCACAAAGAGCGGTTTGGAGTGTCGTTGCAATGAACAGTGGAAAATTTGAATTTGATCTCACAACTGAAACCCGAAAAAACGTCAGTCAACATTCAATGATTGTTGTTCTTTCCGTGTCCGTTGTTGAGTCCGCTCCGCGTTTGACAAGTTTAGAATTCGTGTATTTGTTGTACGTGTAAAGAGGAAGCTGGAAGTTCTTGGAGACAGAGTAAATGGGGCGTGATTGTGTTCGTTTGGCGATTTCGAAATTCGATTGATCATCCATGAAGAAGATATCTGTTGAGAGTGTTCATCTCAGAGCATTTGTCCGGTTTGTTGTTTGTAGATTTCTTTGCGATTTTGTTGTTGCGTCAGGAAACAACGCGCGCTATATATTATACATAATACAAGGGACGATGGCATGAGGGAAGTCATTCAGTGTCTCGTTCCATTTTTGTGGTACGAGAACAATGAATTGCGTCCTGGTTGGGCGAGTTCTTCAATAGAAGTGGTTTCCAATCTAGTATCCGGAGGAGCAGGTCGTTGTGCCAGTAAAATGTCAATGGAGAAAGACGATCCGAGTCTCGAGAGCAGTCTCTAGAGCAAACAGTGACGCCCGCGATGTATGATTCTGAATGAGAACGCGCACACGTTCGGAAAGGTCCAGCATCAGGGGTGCCACCGTCAAGGGTAGAACCGAACTCCGCATTACAATGCCGCATTGCGTTTCATTTGGCGCTGTCTCATGTTGGAGAGGACGATCCGGACAGCGAGATCTCCGTGGCAGTCTCGGACATCGTCTTTCAATTATGCAAAAATCATCCATTTATCCGGTCTTCGTTGAGGAATGACAGGAATAGTGACAACGGTTTTATTCTCTCTGCCATGTTCAAGAGTTTTTGGGAGCACATTGCCACCTGCGTAAACTGTAAAGCGTGTGCTTTCTTGCATGTCCTCTTCGGCGATACTTCTCGCGTGTCCTTCCCGCACGCGCATGAATCTGTTTGTACGAAGACGCGCCATAAATATGCGCAAAAAAAGCCTGCAGTTTTGTCACAGCTGAATTCCATTTCCACAGCATGCATCACGACCACGGAGTCCGGATCTCTTTTTCTATGTATCACACAGATAGAAGTAGTCCATCCAGTCCAGGGAAAAACTGTGACGTCTAAGTCTGAAAGTGCAATTGAAAAGGGATTGAGGTCTTTGATATTCCGCCAGGGTAAAACTTTGACGCAATACAGACAGAATTCCCCGCCTACGTGAATTCTCTCTGTATTGCGTCCAGATCTATTTATCTATTTGTCGATAAATTGCAGTTGAGTTGTTTTTCGTCATGTAGTTTTTTTTTTTTTATTTGTAGCCATAGTCAGCGTCCTCAACCTCATCTTCGTTACAGACCAGGGTTTTTCTATGGTTTTCTTGAATTTGCAACTCATTTTCACAGAATAAAATACCTGCTTTGGTCGTGCAAAGAAGACGCGCATGTTGAGGACAACGATCGAAGGAGATTCGTGGCTATGAAATCGCTCGCGTGAGGAGGGCGGATCGATCCAGCAGCAGATTGACATCTAAGTCAGAGACATAGTTTTCTGTGTCCGATCTGTGTGGTCGGTGCAAGTGATTATGGTTATGGATCAAATTGCTCGCATGCATTGGAGATTTCCACATTTGGAAGGTTGAAGCAGGAAGTGTTCAGGTGCGGTGATGTCCAGAAAATCAAGTAGGGGCGCACACTTCTTCCAGAATTCGGATTTGTGTGTTATTCAGTGACAAGACAACGAAAGCGCGCACGCATCTTTTGATTTTGATTTCGTCAGCGTTGCAAGCAAAACGAATTCGGCGGTCATCGTCGTCGTGGTCAAAGCTCAATTTTCGTCGAATAAAATTCATTCTACGTTTGCAAACAAGGGAATCGAGATGAAATTGTCCCTCGTGATCATCTATCGGAAATGATCCACTTCGACGTACAGATTCAGTGACCAATTGATTTGAAAGATATGTTTACAACCTCGCAAAAATCAGAAAATTTCGAGTCAGAACAATAGTACTTGCTTGTGCAAATCAGTCAGACAACCTCGACAAAATCTGAACACGACCAGGTGGTAGAAGTGGGTAGTAGAGCTAGAAGTCTCTGACCCCGTTGGGCCAGCGAAGATTTTAGCCCAAACGAAGTGCCATAAGAACTTTGCATAGATACAGTTGATAGATCTTCAGCTTCACGGGCGAAAGCCGTTTCAACAGGCAGGAGAGGCAGCGTTCCTGTGAAACGCATATTTATCACGAAAACTTGTCGAGTAGCTAGCGCAAATTGATGAAGGTTTGTGATTTCTTGTCTGTCAGGACTTGCATCTGGCTATTCAGCAACAGCCTCCATTGATGATTGATTGTGGATTTTATCGCAGCAGGACAAGAGCCCTCTTTGAAGAAAAAGCAGTTTTGATTTGGAACGAATTATTGGTGTTGCAACGTATCTGCAGATCAGGGTACTGGTAGGTGGACAAAGCACTCATTAAGTAATAATTGTTCCCACAAGTTGAACACAGTGGAACGAAATGTCTGACAACATGTTTGCCCCCACGATGGCGGCACCCGTGCCGGCCAAGCCGAAGGGCGCGGCTCTGAAGCAGGTCGGTGACGTCAGCAGTTTGCTCGCCAACCTGAAGATGAAGAAGACGGAACTCTTGAAGAGCGTCGGAGCGAGTGCAGCTGCGAAAGCGGCAGCTGCGGCGGCGCCGGTCGTGGGTGGTGGAGACGGTGCGATTCCACGAACAGCATCCTCATCGTCCGGTGTGGGGGGAGCGTCGAGTTTGTCGTCGGCGGTGCCCGGTGCGCCGACCGTGCCCGGTGTAGCTGTTCCGATTGGCGGCAATGCAGCAGCGGTATCTTCGTCGATGACAGGAATATCGCAACAGCCAAATAATTCGAGCTCCTACTCGTTCGTTGGCGGATCGGAGAAGTTCACATTGAATCCCGGCGTATCATCAACCGCAAGTACAGCGAGTACAACAGCGATGTCCCTCGAGGAAGAGCGCCTTTTGCAGCAAGAGTATGCGCATTCTTTACTCAGAATTTAGTGAGTCTCTTTTATCTATTTCTATTTCATCACTCTTGGTCTTGCATGTGATATGTCCAGACGAAGAATTCAAGCGTCAAGTCTTTAGGTGCAGGGTTGTCCAAATCGCAGCGCGTTCCATCGAATCAGACGGAGAAAGTCGTTCTGAGAAGGATCGCGTCGTGAGCACGTCAAGATCTCCGCAAAAGCGATCGGCCCTACCGGGAATATCTTCGTAAAAAATGAGCCAATCAAATGAATGCAGGTACGACCCCATGGAGCCCAACAACTATGATGAGATCGTGAAGAAGCGGAAGAGAATACAGGAAGAGGAAAGTATCCGCAAGCATCAAGCCCAACACGAAGAGAGGCAACGAAAGCAAGCCGCCGCCGCTTCACAGGTCCCGGAAGACGACGCTGCAACTGCGTACATGCGAAAAATGGGCTGGAGGGAAGGCGAAGGCTTGGGCAAGGAGAGACAAGGTATAAGAAAAACAAGCTCATTTTAAGTGTGTGTATGGTCAGTCATGTCAGTCATCAAATGGCTCCTTTGGCGGGATTGTCATTGTGAAGAATTAATATAATATTAAACGAGGATCGCAGTTGTGTATAAAGGAAAGAGGATGTGAGAAAAGATATTTCAATCGATCTCAAGAGGAGGGGATATCGATCGTTTTCTCACAATAACGAAAAAGGTATCGCCGCCCCTTTGATTATGCGGAAGACGGACGCCGGCGCTGGGCAAGTCGTGATGGGGTCTGCACTTCCGGCCTCCAGTCATAGATTTGATTTTTACAGGACGCCGTCTCAAGTCATAGTGCTGTATGACGCGTGTGGGCGCGCCGACGTGGACGATGAGTTGGAGGAGGAGATGGCAGAGGAAGCCAGCAAATACGGTAAGGTATTGGCCTGCAAGGTAGCGCAGATGCCCATGAATTGGAGTGAAGCAGAAGCAGTGCGGATTTTTTTGCATTTTAACACCCCCAGGGAAGGAGAAAAAGCGAAATCAAGCTTTACGGGGCGCAAGTTCGGGGGACGTTCGGTCAAGGTGCTTTTTTATCCGGTGGAGCGATTTCAAGCGGCGGAGTATCAAGATAAGCCGTGAATGAGGTGGTCCCGGACCCAGAAGGAGATAGTCCCAGAAGGCTATAATAAACTTCTGTGACAGTGACGTTGGGTTGACATCTGCCTGCTTCTGATTCACTAGATAATGGGCCCGGTCTGTGTGCACAAAACCGGGCGCGCGGAACCGGGCAAACGATTCTTGCATCGAAGCAGATCACTGGATTCCGTCGACACGATGTCGCACGATGAGTGGATCAATGAGGGCTTTTCTCCAGATCAAACAAATCTGTTACTTGCTGTCCTTGTGGGGCTGTGGTCCCGGGACAACTCTCACGTCTTTCAGCAGAAGGGCACAAGAATAGTTTCACGTTGCCAACTGTTCGCTGTTCACGATATGCATTTCGCAAGGAAAACAACGCATGAAAGAGAGAGTCATGATCTCAAAGAAGATCGTCATGGATCGATCGAAAAAAATCGGAGGGCAATAAACAGATTCACACATTTACATTTAGATACGCTCCATGTAGACACGGTCTCAATTGTTGCCAGAGAGATGAGGTGTCCAAGAACATGGAGTCATTCTGAAGGAAAAGGTTCAGCGGAGGCGTAGTGCAGTGAGACGCTTCAAAGTGCCGCGGTCAGAAGAGTTTGCTTCCAGCTAAAAATCACAACGATCGCAAACAAAAAAAGGTGTAGAAAGGCCGTGAGTGGAATGTTGGTGAGTCCGCTTGGAGTTGTAGATTGTCTCCTCTGCTCTTGATTTTCTCTCTCTGAGGTCCGTAGGTTTTGAGCAAGTGGTTACACTCCTTTCGCAAGAAAGTTGACAGAATGCAACGCGTCTGCACATAGTTTGTTAGATGTTGATCTGATTCCACTTCCACAGTTTGAAGATTGGACTCTACTTTGCACAGCATAGAAATAGACACAAGGATGTCGTCCTCCCGTGGTGGAGGAGAGCCTCTTCATGGAGACCAGGACATTAACCGTCCAGGTCTGCAGGATTATTTGTATGCGTCCGGTGCATTGTCACCGAGCGACGAAGTGGTTGAGCAGGTAAAGCGACAGTATCTATCAGCTCCCTCCTCCTCGACGACCATGGCAGCCCCCTCCTCATCAACAACGATGATGGGGGGGATATTTGGTCCTCAGAGCGGCGGCAGCTTGCAGATCGGAGGTTCTCTCAGCTCCTCAACCAGGAGTCCTACTGCTGGTGTAGAAGGAGGTGCGCAACAACCAGTTGTCACTGCATTAATATCGCGCGACCAGCAAATTGCGCGTTTGCTAACGCGCGTAGGTGCAGATGCGATTGCGAAGACGAATCCACTTTTTGGGCAGGACGGGACTTTGAACTTGGAGGAATTGCTGAAAAATGCGGGCGGTGCTGCGGGTGCGACAGCGGAGGGGTCTCGTCCTGTTTCGGATCAGGCTTTGCAGGTGCATGAGGATATAATCAGGGAGGAAGATGAGCTCGACCTGCAGCAGCGATTGGCGAACTTGGAGCTCGCTAACTTCCAGGCTCTGAATCGTGTGCACTTCCCTACACAAGCGCATCCAAATTACGATCCTTTGTCCGGTAGCAGGCGAAAACAGGAAAATTTTGCAGAGGAGGAGGTGAGTGGGGACCCACGACAAGAGCAAGGAGCGGGTGTTGTAAGCCACGAGACCTTGCTGCAAATCTCCAGGCTGTTGGAGCTCGATCGACAGGGGAGCGGGCAAGGCAGGGGGGATTCATTTTCGGGCGGAGCAGATCATCCAGGTGGTCAACATGTTCTTATAGCTGGTGGTGAACCTGGTGGGCCCCCAACTACCACAGGCAACCAAGCAAACTCCCCAGCACTAGCGGAGGTCTATAACGATGCCCAGCGACAGCTCTTGCAGACTCTCACAAAGAACCAAGTGAAAATGGCGCGCCTCGTGAAGCACAGTCCGAGGGGCAGACCAGGCGTCGGGGCAAGCACAAGCAGGAGTCCTGTTCAACAGGGACGAGGTGGTCAGCAAGGACGAGGCCCCGGTCTCGGTCATGCATCATTACACCAGTCATTACAAGAGCAGACGCGTGGTGGTAGACAGCAGATCTCTCCTCGCAGTCCACCGCGCTCTTTTCTTGCATTGGATCAATCGGCGATCTTGAACGGCGACAGCGTCATTTTGTATAGCGATTCGGCGCCAGAGGATACAAACGGTTACAACACATCGAGATCGAAGTCGAATATGAATGTGACGAACGTTTTCTCGTCGTCGATTTCAAGTGCCGGTCCACGGTACACGCCGCAGGTCGCGAACACGTATTTGGGCACGACCGGCGACTACACCTTGAAAGAGCGACTACAAAACGTCATCCTTGGTGGCTTTCCACAGCAGACGAAGACGAACCAGACGAGGGAGCATCAAGTGAGCCAGATGGGCCAGAGCCATACCGTCCGTTCGTCTCGGTTTTTGTCAGAAAGCATCAGTCTGCTTGACGAAGGAGGTGGCGGGGGTCAGGCGTTTGCTGGCGATCATGGTGTTGCTCATCTAGCAGCCGGCTCGCCACCTAGTGTCGACAGCACGCCGCGCGATCAAGCTCTTGCCACTGGTCAGCACCTGGCTACAACTTCTTCAACTTCTAGGTTAGAAGTTCCTGTTCCCCAACAGGGAGGTGCTACACACGCGCAGACAGCCGCACACGCGCAGATGCCCACGACCAGAACAAGCACGATTTCAGAGAACGGTTCTGCGGGTTTTGCTGAACTAGCAACACGCTCGTTAACCCAGTCGAAGGAGAAGGTGGATGCGTTGATAGCCTCTAGCATAGCGTCCAGCCGAGGAGAACGGGGAGGAACGACGCCCGCGGGGGGTCCTCTCAGCAGAAGTGTGAACACGAGCAAGAGGAGCATAGGTGGTGGTTTTGCAGCGACAACCACGAGTCCACATCAACCAAGTCCGCACATGTTGTTACGTAGTGTGCCGTTGATGCCAGCAGGAGTTGCCTCGACCTCAGTTGACAAAGGACGGCAGCTGCAGGCACATCATGTCTCTACGACACGCAGAAGTCTTCCAGCAGGTGTGGGTCTCTCGATGACGAGCGCGCCACCCACCGCGATAGACGAGACAGCGTTGCATTTGCAAGAAGATGGTGGAGGACTCGGCACCTCACCGCGAGGATCCTTTGCGCGTGTCGTGGCGTCGGGCGGTGTGCCGGGCGCTGTTCGTTCATCCCACAGAGAAGGGGGATGTCTCGAGTGGAGGAGAGAAGGCGGAGGAGGTCGATTTGTGCAGGAACAGCATCAGCAAGCACGAGTAGGTCAATTGCATGTAGAGCCCAGAAGTCCTGGAATCGCGGACAGCAATGATCTTCTCGCAGACACCGCAGCAGAACACGAGCAGGATCCTCTACTCGAAAAAACGCGGGCGTTTTTGGAGCAACAAACAAGCAACCAGCGAATCTTGGTGCAGGCACAGCTGACGCAGGACACCCTGCACGCGCAGCAAATCAGTGCGTATCTGACCAAGGTGCAAGAGTCGTTGACGGCGGAAAAGGTGAAGACCAGTGAACTAACGCAAAGCGTGTGGAGCTTGAAGCAGGAAAAAGAAGAGTTGGAGCGCGAAGTACGGGACTGGAAAGCCAAGGACGTTGAGCGGGTGCATGCAAAGTACGGCGCGTGGAAAAGGGAAGATTTTCGAGCTATCGAGAAAGAAATGCTCGAACTCGGAAAGATGAAAGAGGAAAAGGAAAAGGTGAGCTATTGGTATTGCAGAGAAGTATTTATGGAGAGAGAGAGGAAGTTTCAAGATGGCGGGAAGTGGAGAAGGAGGCGGACGTGGAAATGGAGTCGGCGGATATTTGACACTCTCACATTGTGTTTGTGGCGTCCCTGGTTTTTGTTGTGTTCCTGGGCAGGACGCGGATAAAACATACGCGTTTTTTTGTGATTCAGTCAGATGAGAATGAGATGTCCTGCATGATTCAGTGAGATGAGACACAAATGTACTTCACATGTACTCTATCTCTATCATCCCCCGCAGGAAGTTTTGCGTCTGAAGGAGTCGACGGATGAGTTGGTAAAGCAGTTGAGCGCGAAGGAGCAGCTGGCTGACAGTTGCCAGAAGAAGGTGGTTGATTTCGAAAAGCAACTCGAGAAATACAAGGAGCATTACGAGGAGCGTTTGAAAGAGAAAGAGGAAATGGCGCAACTGATGAAGCAGCGGGCGGCGATAGAGCTCACGAAATGCGAGGAACACGCGGCTAACACTGAAGAGCGTTACAAACGGGAGTTAGACAAGCTAAAGAACACTCACAGAACAAAGGAAGAAGAGGCCGCGCAAAAACTCGAAGGGCGCGAAAAGGACTGGAACGAAAGACAGGAGGTGAGTCTTGCTGTTTTCACGGTTCGAACACGTTTTTCTTGTTTTTGTTGATACTTCATTCTGGAGATTATCTTGTGGAGGTCTGGAGGAGACACTTCGACGCGAAGACGGAGATCCTTTCCCTTTCGCTATTGTACATGATGGAGCATTCGTTCTCAACGGTTGAGAACGCACAAAATACACACTCTCGCTCTCTCAACATAGCATTTTTTTATTTCATATGTAAAAAACACAAACAGCGCTTGGAGGAGGAGACCGCAGCGCTACGAATGCAGTTGCAGGACGAGAAGAATCGTTTCGAGGGGGAGATTGCGCAGTTGACGGGTGAATTGGAGGAAAGCGCAAAGCAGTCCGACCGCCAATGCAAAACGTTGCGGTCCTCTCTGAAGAACGACGTTTTGGTATTGGAGGAGAAACATCGCAAAGACTTGCTGCAACAAGCGGCGCAATTCCGGCAGGAGCGCGTGGATTTCGACCGCAAATTGGATGACCTCAACCGTGATCTCGAAGCCCGAGAAACAGAGCTGCGGGAGACGCAAAAAGCTCTGGAATCCGCAAAGGATAAGTCAGAGAAGATGGATTCCGAAATGACCGCATTACAGGGCGCAAACAAACGAAATCAGGGGCTGGCACAAGAGGTTAAACAACGGAAAGAGGAAGTTGACGCATTGAAAGCACAACAAAAAGCCGCCAAAGAGGAGACATTGGAACTCAAGAGAAAGTAATTAGTTTCCTTTCTCTTAATAAGAAAGTGGTGTCAAACTGAGTTAAGTACGTTTTCAGGAAAATTTACGTAAATCTTTGGGATTGAGAACAACGTTTGCCCTTTCCTCTCTTTGATTGTGTCGAAGATGATTCATTTTGACAATAGGTATCGCGAGGAGATTGAAGCGTTGCGAGAGTTTTCGAACAAGCACAGTCAGTCCCTCGTCGCTGATCTGAAGGAGGAGAGGGATCGGTTTTCGCGGTTGCAAAGCGAGAGTCGAACCGCGAAGGACGATTTGGAGCGGAGACACAAGAGTCAAATCCTTGAAAAAGAGGAGGAAAGCGCGAAGCTCGCGGGCGCGATCGAGGAGAAGTACCTCCTAGAAATGAATCGCCAAAGCGAAGGCTACGAACAAAAACTGCGAGAAAGCGAAAAGAAAACGGCGGAAGATAACGTGTGGAGAGTCACGAGACACAGTATATTTTTTTTTGGAGTAGGAATTGTGTAGGCATTTTCTGGCTTCTTTCGTGTGAAGTTGGTTGCAGAGGACGAGAAGAGTCGACAACATCGGCACGATTAAGTACATAGATGGGTTGATGTCCCGTCTTGGTTGAGCAGTCATCGAGAAGAATACAAGGAGCCCTTGACTTTTACAAGGTCACAAAGAAGTTGACGTCACTTATTTTTAGGTGAGGAGTTGACGTCTTTGGAAACGCGTGTCCGATCGAGTGTGGAGAGCGCCAAGGATGCTGCGAGGGCAGAAATGGAGGCGGCTGCCGAGCGGCACCGTCAGCGCGAAGCCGACCTTCTGGCAAAGAACCAACTGGCACTCCAGCAATGTCAGCGACGAATCGAGGACAAGGAGACTGATTGCGAACGACGGGTCTCGCTGCTGCAGGAACGTGCAGAAAACGAAAGAAAGAAGATGGACGAGGTTTTGTTGTGTTTTTTGGAGCCGATAATTTTCAATTTTGTCAATTTCTTGAACTAACTCGCATCAATCCACAGTCGTCCTCGTCCGCAGTAACTAAAAAGATGGCGCTAGGCAGATTTCATTTGTCGAGACCCGTGCCATAGAGCCGAGCCGTGACCTTCAGGCTTCAGAGTCGAGGTGATCTATATTATATATTAACACTTCATCTCGCACCAACCCAATTCCTGCAGACGACCGCACAACCACCAACCTAATTTCTTCACATTTTCACACTTGACAGGCGCACACACAGCTTATCGCGGAAAACAAGGAACAGATCGACGCGAACAATGCGTTGCAGCAGGAGCTATCCGAGAGACGACTCCGGGCTGATCATCTGCAGGAAGAGGTTGCGCGACGCGATCGCGAGATTGGCGAGCATGAAAACCGCATAAAGGCCCTCACTGAGGAAAGCAACCACTTCCAGCAGGATTTGACAGGCGCGCAAGAAAAACTCGACACCTTGACCAGCGTCTGGGAATCAAAGTTGCACTCTCTTGAAAACCAAAAAGACTACGAACGGGAGAAGGAAGTCACGGCATTGGAAGTACTTATTTTGTCAAGAAGAAGTGTGATTTGAATCATGATTGAGGAGTGTGACGAAAAGATTGAGGATTGTGATTAAAAGCTTGAGGATTGTGAATAAAAGATCTGCGATTGGTCTCTAATGGATTTCGATTTTTCTCTTGTTTTGAGATTCATTTTCTGAATCGACATGTTGCAGGAGTGAGTCGAGAGTAAGTATTACCGTGGTCAAAGCCAAGACAAAGGCTGCATTCTAATTCTGAAAAGCGCTTCCTGAAAGACGCTTGATGTCTCCGCAACAGACGAATTTCCACCTCGAATTTCCAACTCTACTATTTTCAAAGGCGGAGTTTGCCGAGCAGACTCGGGAGGGCGAGTCGCGTGCCGCCGCCCAGCAGAATTCCGTGCACGAGATGGAGGCTGCTCTGGACCTCCTTGCAGCGGAAAATGAAGAGTTGCGCACGCGTCTCGCGGACTCCGAACGAAAGATCAAGAAGGTGGAGGCGTCGAAATTACAGGCCATCAAAAGCATTGCGGGACTCCAACGTGAAGTGCATGGAGTGGTCCAGGAAGCGGACGCGATACACGCGGCTTCGGTCATCGGAGGAGGAGGAGGTGACTGATCGCGACGAAGGTGAATGAAACAAATCAATAAAGTCAACAAATTACGTGTCTTCGCTGACTGTCCTCTTTGTCGGCTGCAGTTAGTGGACAGTGACGGAGTCGGTGTTCTGTCGTGGTATTCCTCTTATTCTGATGAGATGCTATTCGACTTGTGTCTTATTGTCGATGCATTGTCTGTTTTTCATCTCAGGACAATCTCAGTCGCGCGACTCGACGTCGACCACTCGTTTCGCAAGATCATTGGTAATTTTTTTTTTGTTCTTTTGTCGTTTTTCTCCTGCCCTGAGAGTCCTGACATCATGACTCATTGAGTTGCAGGCTCCTGTTGTTGTTCTTGTTGTCGTTCGGTTCAACGTGTTGCAGGTTGTTCCTGTTGTTGGTCTTGTTGTCGTTCTTCAGGTCTGTTCCTTTACCACTCCCGGAGCTAGCAACGCTAACGGGTTGATCTTGTTCCCGTTGGCATTTCCTAGCTCGCCCGACGTGTGTTTGTCTCCCAAGTAGTCGGCAGTGTTAATGGGGTGGGCTCGTGCCCCCATTGGCATACCCCGGCTAGACCAAACATCCCTGGCGCATTTGTTGACCCCGCGGCAAGTTTAAAGAATTGCGTATCCAAGTCAGCCC
>JACKZZ010018374.1_pt1 | contig 14825 bp, 9 predicted proteins | sample 8027871 | NCBI WGS metagenome assembly JACKZZ01 (sample SAMN15724774, study PRJNA655200) | protist metagenome | isolation source: fluorescence activated cell sorting (FACS) single amplified genomes of... | place: USA: West Boothbay Harbor, Gulf of Maine | collected 2000-07-19
GAAACATAATAAAATGAAAAATGTCTTTATTCAAGGTGCTATTTCATCTAAGTTTATTCAGAACTCAATTGCGAAGCACCAATCAAAAATAGAAATTGGTGCACATAATATTTTTTTAGGTCAAGTGAGAGCAGATATTATTGATAATAAAAAAGTTGCTGCTATTGAATACACATGTTATCAAGAGATGGCGAACACAAAATTCCATGAAATTAGGGAAGCCACATTTGAACAATTTAATTTAACATGCATGCATATATATCATAGTATCGGTGTTGTTGATACAGGTGACATTTGCTTGTTTGTTTTTGTGTCTTCCCCTAGAAGAAAAGAAGTGTTTCGAGCCCTAGAGTATGTTGTGGAGGAAATTAAATCTAAAGTACCTGTTTTTGGTAAGGAGATTTTTGAGGATAAATCACACCAATGGAAAGTTAATAAATAATTATGGTAGATATTACAAACAAGTCAAATACGCTCAGAATCGCTACTGCTCAGGCCATAGTTAAGGTAAGTGGTTTAGCCACTATAGACGCAATCAAAAAAAATTTAGTTCCAAAAGGGAATGTTTTTGAAATGAGTAAAGCTGCAGGATTATTAGCCATAAAAAACACACCGAATATATTACCTGATTGTCACCCGATACCAATTGAGTACTCAGGGATAGAATTTGAAATAAAAGAACTTGAAATATGGGTAACGTGTAAAATTAAAACCATTTATAAAACAGGTGTTGAAGTTGAAGCGATGCATGGTGCATCTGTTGTTGCATTAAATATGTACGACATGCTAAAGCCTATCGATAAGGGTATTGAAATCCATCATATCAAATTATTAAACAAAAAGGGAGGGAAGTCAGATTTCAAAGACACCTTCAGGAAAGAGTTTAAAGCCGTTGTTATTGTGTGTTCTGATTCCATTTCAAAAGGGCAAAAGAAGGATAAAGCAGGCTTAGCTATAATCGAAAAATTAGAATCATGTAATGTGTTAATAGCGGATTATGTAATCATTCCTGACGAAAAAATAATAATTCAAGAAAAAGTACAGCACTATGAAAAATTAGGAACTGACCTTATCATCTTTACTGGTGGAACTGGTTTGTCAAGTCGCGATGTTACTCCGGAGGCCTTAGGAGATCTTATTGATAGAAAAATACCAGGAATTGAGGAGGCTATTCGAAGTTACGGTCAAAACAGAACACCTTATTCAATGCTGTCTAGGAGTTTAGCAGGAACGATAAATGACACCTTAGTATTAGCCTTACCAGGATCAACAAACGGAGCAAAAGAATCCATGGATGCTATTTTCCCTTCGGTTTTACATGTGTTTGGAATTTTAAAAGGAGCAAGACATAATTAATGGGAAAAGAAAAGGATATATTAAATGACTCGTTTGGTCGTAAACACTCTTATTTGCGCATTTCATTGACGGAACTATGTAATTTACGATGCACCTATTGCATGCCGGAGGAGGGGATTCAATTATCACCTAAGTCGCACATCATGACTTATGATGAGGTTTTTGAAATCGCTTCAGTATTTGTGAAACATGGGGTGACTAAGATTCGCTTGACTGGTGGTGAACCATTAATAAGAAGAGACGTGCATCTCATTCTTAAGAAATTAGCAGTACTTCCAGTGGAATTAGCGATTACTTCAAATGCTGTTATTATTGATCGTTTTATAAGCCTTTTTAAAGAGTGTCGCATTAAAAATATTAACGTGAGTTTAGACTCATTGGTTGGTGATAAGTTTAAAAAAATCACAAGAAGAAATGATTTTCAAAAAGTATATGATAACATTTTGCTTTTGGTCAATGAAGGTTTTAACGTTAAGCTCAATGTTGTGCTAATGAATGGTTTTAATGATGATGAAATCATTGATTTTATTAAATTGACAAAAACACATCCTTTGACAGTGCGATTTATTGAGTTTATGCCATTTGATGGCAATAAATGGAATAAGTCTAAAATGGTGTCATACAAACAAATTATGAAAACAGTCATGTCACATTATGATGATGACAAGGTCATTAGAGTTAAAGACGCACCAAATGATACCTCTAAAAATTATAAAATTAACAATTATAAGGGTTATTTTGCTATTATTAGTTCTGTAACTAATCCATTTTGTGATTCATGTAACCGTGTTCGTTTGACTGCTAATGGAAAACTAAAAAATTGCTTATTTTCAAATAATGAAACAGATTTGTTGACGCCCTTGAGAGCGGGTAAATTGATAGAACCAATGATAAAAAAAGCAATTCAATCTAAGCTTAAAGTTCGTGGAGGAATGGATACGATGAAAAAACTAGAACAGCCAGATTTACATCAAAATAATCGCAGTATGATTACAATTGGTGGTTAATCTTGTAAAGATTGTCATAGTCTGCCTGGGTGTCGATATCAGTGATTAACTGGAGAGCTTCCAATATTTTAACACGATTCATATGTCTTTTAATCACTTTTTTAGCGCCAAAATTTTTAGTCAATTGTGATAGTTCTTTGAAAAAAGAACGATGAAAAATGGCAGGTACTCCCACGGACTTATCTCCATAACTAGATGCAATAATTTGTTCAGATTCTGTATTAAAAAACTTAATTAAACTAGTTAAATAGTTCGTGTGTAAAAGAGGTTGATCAGCTAACATTATTAAAGCACCATCATAGCTAGATTTAGAGTTTAGAATAACTTTAATACCTGCACTGATGGATGCTCCAATTCCAAAACTCCAATTATCATTACATATTAAATTAATATTTTGATACCTAATATGTGGTGTAATCACGTCGCGATGCGCTCCTAAGACCACATAAGTTTCACCTTGATTTAAGTCATGAGCCAGTTGTATTGAATGATTCAATAATGAGGTGTTTTTCCAAGGCAATAGTTGTTTGGGCCTTCCCATTCTTGATGAGTTCCCTGCAGCTAGTATTAAAATTGCAATATTTGAATTTTTAATCAAAATTAGTTCAATATGTTTTTTGCATGGATACCGGTTTTTTTCTCTTTTAGCGGCATTGGCTGTTGGTTTCTAGTTACTGATAAGATTTCAGCAACTATAGAAATAGCGATTTCTTGTGGCGTTTCTGCACCAATATTTAAACCTACTGGACCATATAGGCCATCTACAAAAGAAGGGCAAACTTCAGGGCAGTAGTCAATAAATTGTGACAATAATTTTTCACGCCTAATTGAAGGGCCAAGAAGACCTAAATAAACTGGTTTGCAATATTTTAACTCTATTAAATATTTCAAATCATTTGAAAAACTATGAGACATGATGACAATAGCAGTATGCTCATCTATTGAGTTAAGTTCCAAGTAGTCAGGAGATACTGAGTAAAATGCGGTGGCTCCAGGAAAATGCTTAATTGACTTCATTTCAAGAGGTCCAGCGATTATGGTGACATCCCAGCCATTAAAATTAGCTAATTTGCACAACTCTGCTGCGTCATGTTCCGCTCCAAAAATCATCAATTTAAATGAAGGAGTTAACTCCTGCGAAAAGACTAGTGAATGACCAACCTTAGGGTCGTAAGTTGATATTTTAAAAGAACTAGTCTTAAATTTAATGACGCTACCAATGGTTTTTGAGGGACCTTGTGATTTATTAAAATAGGAATGTATATAAAATGGCTCTCTATTTTTTAAAGAATCATGAAAGCGTAATAGGCATTCATTGGAAGGATGAAATGGTTCAATTAAGATATAAAGAACTCCTTCACACCCTAAACGAAAGCGACCGTCATAAGTCATCATTTTCGGAATGCTAGACTCAAATACTGATTGTGCTTGTCTTAAAATATCTTTTTCGACGCAACCTCCACTGACGGCACCAATCATTGTATCGTTCTCAATAAGAAGCATCCTCACACCTGGTTTACGATATGACGACCCATCTAGTGCAACTACTGTTGCTAGTAGACAATTTAAATTCGCTTTTTTTGCTTTTTGATATCCTTTTATAAGCTGCCGAAATTCATGAATCATAATGAAAGTGTTTTTGGCACAACTCTAGCCGAGAGGAATTGTTTTTCTCATTTGATTAATAAAAGGTTGTCTTGAAAAGCGTTCTCCTGTTGCTTTATAAAGGGCATTTGCAAGAGCTCCAATAGCCGGTGGGAGTCCAGGCTCTCCAAGTCCTGTTGGTGCAATATCACTATTTACAAAAAACACTTCAATATTTTCAGGCGCTTGGGCGTGACGGATTAGTTGGTAACTGTCAAAATTAGTTTGGTTGCTAGCTCCATCATTGAAGGTTAATTCACTATACATAGCATGTCCAATACCATCAACGACTCCACCCTGTATCATGTTGATGGCAGCATCAGGATTTATAACAATGCCACAGTCAACGGCACACCAAACTTTTTTGATTTTTGGTTGACCATTCACCATAATGAGATCAACAACTTCCGCTACATAGCTCGCGTGACAAAAATAAGCTGCTACTCCACGAAATATTCCTGATTTTTTTTCTCCCCAATTTGATTTTTCTTTGATGAGCTTTAAAACGCCGGCATAGCGTTCTGCGTCATAATCGTAGCTGTCACCAACTGGGCTGTGTTGCGCACGACTAAATAATTTTAATCGAAAATCAATTGGATCTTGACCTGCTAATTCTGCAACTTCGTCAAGAAAAGACTGCTCAGCACCAGCAGTAAAATGAGATCTTGGCGCACGCCAAGCTCCTGTTGTTATATTTGTTGCAACATTGAATTTTTCAGCGGAGTAGTGATCCACAGCACCTGCAGGAAACCGATTAGGAAATACAGCACCCTCGGGTAAACCAGAACCTTTAACAGAAAAAGCAATCAACTTATTGTTTTCGTCCAAGCCGGCTTTATACGTTGCTAAATAGGCTGGTCTGTAAGTACCTTGTGTCATGTCATCTTCTCTGCTGTAAATAAGTTTTATTGGAGATTTAGTTTTTTTAGATATTGCCGCTGCCTCTACTCCAAAATGAGTATATAATCGTCTGCCAAATCCTCCTCCAATCCGTGTCATGTTAACAGTGATATTTTCAATTGGAATATTAAGGAATTTTGACACGGATCCCTCTAAGGCTTCGGGAGTTTGGGTTGGGCCAACGAGCTCAGCAGCATTCTCGGTAACATGAGCAAAGAAGTTCATGGGCTCAAGTGTATTGTGTGGTAAAAATGGCGAGTAATATGTTTGCTCTACTATTTTTGCTGCTCTCACAAATGCTGAATCGACATCGCCATCTTTTCTACTATCTACAACTTTGCCACTTTTTAGAGCTTTTTCTAATCTTTTTTGGTGTATTTCTGAGTTTTCAAGTTCACTTGTAACTGTCCAATTTGCTTTGATGGCTTGTTTAGCTTTCATTAAAGGCCACATAGTATCCCCAACAATCGCGATAAGCTCGTGAAACCCTTTTTCGTCCGACCATCCAGATTCTTCCAAAGAGATATCTATTTTGAAAGCATCTTTTACACCATTCATTTGTTTGATTTCTTCTTGATTAAAATCAATCAAACGCATTCCAAAAGCTGGAGGATGTGCAATCATTGCAACGAGCATTCCAGGTCTTTTAAAATCAATACCAAACAAGGGAGTTCCTGTTATAATTTTTTCAGCATCTACATTTTTTATACTGGTACCAATAATTTTAAAATCTTTGATATTCTTGAGCTCAATTTCTTCAGGAATATCTATGGCGACAGCTTTTGATGCAATGTCACCATAAGTTAACTTTCTATCACCATTAATCTCTGAAATGACACCTTTGTTTGCATTTAAATTAGTTACGGATACATTCCATTCTTTTGCAGCGGCCTCCAACAACATTCTTCTTCCTGTTGCGCCAGCCATTCTTAAAGCATTCCAACCTCTTCTAATCGATAGGCTTCCTCCCGCAAATTGATTTTGATAAAAACCTGTATTTAAGGGTGCTTGTTCCACCACCACATGTGCCCAATCTACATCTAATTCCTCAGCGACAATCATTGGCATTGATGTTTTTACATTTTGCCCAATTTCAGGATTTGGTGAATATATGGTTACCAATCCTGTGTCTCCAATTTTGATGTACCCATTGATGTCATACCACTCATCGGGAATGGCTATATTAGCTTTAGAATCAGAAATACAACTGGTTAGCCAACTAAAACCTATAAGCATACCACCGCCAGCAGCAGCAGAAACTTTTAAAAATGAACGACGATTATATTGTGTTTTTATTTTTTTCATGAGTTATAAAGTTGATGCGATTTTAATAGCTTCTTTAATTCTTACATAGGTTCCACATCTGCAAATGTTTCCATTCATTGCGGTGTCAATATCTTCATCGGTAGGGTTTGGATTATTATTTAATAGTGCTGCCGCACTCATTATTTGACCACTTTGACAATAGCCACATTGAGGCACATCAATATCTTTCCATGCTTCCTGTACAGGATGAGTTCCATCATCAGAAAGACCTTCAATAGTAGTAATGTTTAAGTCTTGAGCGTTAACTATTGGTATTGAGCAACTGCGAGCAGCATTACCGTTTAAATGGATAGTGCACGCCCCACATTGAGCGATACCGCATCCAAATTTAGTTCCAACAAGATTCACATGGTCTCGAAGAACCCAAAGTAACGGGGTGTCGGAATCTGCTTCTATAGAATGCGATTTTCCATTAATTTTTAAATTATAAGTTGGCATAATTAGTGTTTTTGAACGCGAGCCGTTTTGCTATTGCGTATGTTTTATTTGATTTAGTAAATTAATAAAAAAAAGGGATTTATTTTTGATTTTATTATAGATTTATACTTAAAGTATTATCCTGTATTACTAGGTTTAATTATTATATTTGATTTAGACTATTTAAAAATTTTGAACATCATGAAATTATCTGTTTCTTTTTTAGCATTGATATGCACGTTATGTGCGATAACAGCTCAGGAAGCTGAAAGTTATTTTGAACCATTAAAATACAGGAATATCGGTCCTTTTCGAGGTGGTCGTTCAGTTGGTTCAGTTGGAGTTATTAATGATCCTTTGACCTATTATATGGGAACAACTGGAGGGGGCTTGTGGAAAACAGAAGATGCTGGTCAACGTTGGAATAATATTTCGGATGGATTTTTTAAAACAGGATCTGTAGGTGCAGTAGCAGTGTCTGAGTCAAATTCTAATATTATCTACGTAGGGATGGGAGAGCATGCAATAAGAGGTGTGATGACATCTTACGGAGATGGTGTTTACAAATCCATTAACGCTGGAAAAACCTGGTCTAACATGGGGCTCAAAGCGACACAGCAAATTTCAAGAATTGTAATTCATCCTGATAATCCTAATATTGTTTTTGTTGCGGCACAAGGAGCTATTAATGGAGCAACAAAAGATCGTGGGATTTACAAGTCTATTGATGGAGGTGAAACATGGAAAAATGTTCTGTATGTGAATGATATGACAGGTGCTTCTGAACTTTCCATGGATATGAATCATCCTGAAGTTTTGTATGCAGCGATGTGGCATCATAAACGTGAGCCTTGGGTTGTTATGAGTGGTGGTGTAGGAAGTGGACTGTATAAATCTACCAATAGCGGTGAAACATGGAGTCAAATTCATGAAGGATTACCAGTCGAAAAAGGTAAAATGGCAATTTCGGTAAGTCGTGCAAATTCAAATAAAGTCTATGCTCTTATTGAAAGTGATAGCGATAAAGATTTAGGTGGCTTATTCGTCTCTGACAATGCAGGGGATAGTTGGTCGTTTGTTAGTGGTGACAACAGATTAACGCAACGTGCATGGTATTATACCGAGGTTTTTTCAGATCCAAATAATGAAAATACTGTTTATGTCATGAGTGCACCGGCACTTCGGTCTATTGATGGTGGTGAAAATTGGGAAGTGATTTCTGGTCCTCATGGGGACTATCATGACTTATGGATTAATCCTAATAATTCAAAAAACATGGTAATTTCTGACGACGGTGGTGCAGGAATTACATTTAATTACGGAGAATCGTGGTCAACACAAGCTAATATGTCTACTGCTCAAATCTACAGAATCAATACTGATAATATGTTTCCGTATAATATTTATGGAGGACAGCAAGATAATTCCTCCGTGAAAATTAAGAGTAAATCAATTGGTGCAAGTAGTATTTCTAATAAAGATTGGGAAAGATCAGCAGGTGGAGAAAGTGCCTTCGCAGGTTTAGACCCAGACAATCCACGCTATGTTATGGGGGGTGTTTATCTAGGCTATATAGAGCTATTAGACACTAAGTCAATGGGTGCAACTAACATCATGGCCGCTCCAAATCAATGGTTAGGGCGCGAGGCAAGAGAAATGGAATATCTATTTAATTGGAATGCCCCGATAATCCATTCTATACATGAAAAAGGGACTTATTTTCATTGCGCAAATAAAGTTCTGAAAACTACTGATATGGGACAATCGTGGACTGAGTTTTCTCCAGATTTAACACGTGATATTGATGAGAAGCAAGGTAATGGAGGTGCTCCTTACACAAATGAAGCGGTTGGTGCCGAAAACTATGGAACGATAGCATATATGATTGAATCACCACATGAGAAAGGCGTATACTATACAGGAAGTGATGATGGTTTGGTACATGTCACGAAAGACAACGGGATTACCTGGCAAAATATAACACCAAAAGGATTAGGAGAGACATTGATTAATGCGATTGATGTGTCACCCCACGATCCGGCAACGGCCTACATAGCCACTACCAAATATAAATTTAACGATTATACACCTGCCTTGTTCAAAACAACAGATTATGGAAAAACTTGGAAAAATATAAGTTTAGGAATACCCTATGGTGCTTATACTAGGGTGATTAGAGAGGATCAAGGTAGGAGAAATTTATTGTTTGCAGGAACAGAGACTGGTGTTTATGTGTCCTGGAATGGAGGGCAGATGTGGGAAAGTATACAACTTAATTTACCGATTACTCCGATTACTGATTTGAAAGTACATGAGGGTGATTTAATTGTATCAACGTCTGGAAGAGGTTTTTGGATTTTAGACGATTTAGGATTATTAAATCAATTTACCAACACTGCTAGTGAATTGAAATTATATACGCCAGAGCCTGCCTTAAGTGCTGTTTGGGGAAGTCAACTTAATAGTAATACCTCTGATGGATTTGATGCTTTTGAGGGTGTTAATCCCGCAAATGGTTTAGTAGTTTATTATGAATTACCAAAGCTTGAAGATAATGAAGAGATTACCTTAGAAATTAGAAATAACAACGATCAATTAATTAATACAATTAGTTCTGCAAGAGATTCTTTATATAGACAGTGGGATGGTGGTCCACCTCCAGCTGCGATACTCTCAAAAAAGAATGGTTTAAATCGCTTTGTTTGGGATCTTCGTCATCCTATTATGTCTGGTATTCCTGACACTTATATCGAAGCAAGTTTTAAAGGACATCGTGCTATTCCAGGAACTTACAAATTGATATTAACGGTTGGTGAAAAGAACATTTCTACAAATGCAATTATAACAGAAAACCCCCTCTATGAGATGCAGCCAGGACAATACTCAGCATACCACAACATCATGAATAGTATGGAGGCCAATTTAACAGCCATGCACGATATGGTCAATGCATTGTTTAATGCTAACAATCAGATTAAAGAGATTGTTTCTAGTTTGGATGCAATCAAACATGAGAATTTAATTAAAAAAGGAACACAGTTAATTGAGCACTTAACAATTTGGGATGGAGAGATGATACAACGAAAATCTAAGGCATATGATGATGTTGAAAATTTCCCCAATAAATTTACAGCGGAATATATTTTTCTAATAAATCAAACGGAAAGTAGCATCCCAAGGGTCAATGATCAAAATAGAAGTAGAAAAATTTCTTTAGATGCACAATGGAAGTCTTTTGAGAATTCAGGAAATAACTTTTTAAATAATGAAATCCCAAACTTTAATAGACTACTGTGGGAAGCAGGAATAGGAGCAATTAAAATAAATTAAATGCGTTAGGCTAGGCCTCATTTAAAAATGAGGCTTAATTTACGCAAGTTCTTTTTTAAATTTACCCTTACTTTTTCTAATTTTTACTGCAACAACCTTGTATTCTGGGCACATGGCTTCAGAATCATGGACATCTCCAGTAATATTATTAATCATGATTTCTGGAAAGTGAAATGTTGTGCTTAAAATACCTTCTTTGACTTCATCTGTAATCCTAGCTTTGACATCAACTTTTCCACGTGGTGATTCTAAGCAAACATAATCACCTTCATTGATAAGATGATTTTTTGCGTCATTCGGATGGATCATCAAATAATCATCTTGAAGTATTCTTTCATTAGCAGTTCTGCGTGTCATGGCGCCACAGTTGTAGTGTTCTAACTCGCGATTAGTAGTTAAAATATAAGGATAGTCCTTAGCATGTTCGGTGAGCTCTACAGTTTCTTTCCATGAATTAAATTCAAATTTACCTTTACCTCGTTTAAATTCTGTTTTATGTAAAATTTGAGTATCTGTTCCATCTTTTGCAACAGGCCATTGCAAGCCATTGATTCCTAATCTGTCCCATTTAATACCAGCAAAAAATGGAACAATTTGAGATATCTCAGCTAACATCCCGTCAGGCGTATATGCCGGTTGATTGTATCCCATTTTATTCATGATGTCTACAATAATTTGTCCATCCGGTTTTGTTCCATAAATTGGCTCTACAACCTGTCTAACAGCTTGCACACGTCGCTCACCATTAGTGAATGTACCAGATTTTTCTAAGAAGGAGGCTCCAGGTAAAACAACATCAGCATATTTTGCAGTTTCTGTCATGAATAATTCTTGAACAATGACTAGGTCTGTTGCTTCAAGTGCTTTGATTACTTTTTGAGTATTCGGGTCGGTTTGAACCACATCTTCGCCAATAATCCAAATTGATTTTAATTTACCATTAAGCGCAGCATCAAACATTTCTGGGATTTTAAGTCCAATATGCTTCGGTACCTTAGCGCCATAAAATTCATTATATTTTTTATTGACTTCATCATTAGTGACATCTAGGTATCCCGCTCCTTGATGAGGTTGCACTCCCATATCTGCAGAACCTTGTACATTGTTTTGACCACGTAAGGGATTAACTCCAACACCTCGACGACCAATGTTTCCTGTCATGAGTGCTAGGTCAGCAATTTGCATAACTGTAAAAGTACCTTGGGAGTGTTCAGTGACTCCTAAACCATGAAATGACATAGCATTTGGCGCAGATGCATATGCTATTGCTGCGGCTCTTACTTCTTCTCTAGAAACCCCAGAAACATCCTCAATTTGTGTTAAATTAATTCCTAGTAATTCATTTTTAAAGTCTTCAAATCCCTCTGTTCTATCTTCAATAAAAGTTTCATTTAACAATCCTTCTGTTACAATGTAATACATCATCATGTTCAATACAGCGACGTTGGTTCCCGGTCTTAGCGCAATGTGATGTGTGGCATAACGAGCTAATTCAGTACGTCGAGGATCCAATACTATAGAAATATTATCTCCTTTCATGGCGAACTGCTTAAGTTTGGCACCTGTAACAGGATGCGCGTCAGTAGGGTTTGCCCCAATCACCATAATGCAGTTAGTGTCTTTTAAATCATCGATAGAGTTTGTTGCAGCTCCTGTGCCGTATGTGCGTTGCATACCTAATGCGGTAGGAGAGTGGCAAACTCGAGCACAACCATCAATGTTATTTGTATTAATAACAGCTCTAAAAAATTTCTGCATTAAATAGTTTTCTTCATTAGTACAACGAGAGGAAGAGATGCCTGCCATTGAGTCGGGACCAAATGTTTTTTTGTATCCTGTTAATTTATTTGCTATGTGATCATAAGCCTCATCCCAAGTAACTTTTTCAAAGACACCATTTCGTTTAATCATAGGTGAATTTAAGCGCTCTGGATGGTCATAAAATTTAAATGCATAACGCCCCTTTAAGCAGGTGTGTCCTTGATTAACTTCCGCATCATAAGGGGCTCGAATACTTAATATTTCACCGTTGCTTGTAGACACTTCCAAATTACATCCTACACCACAATAAGTACAAATAGTTCTCGTAGTATCTGTTGCTTGAATCGCTTTTGACTGAAAGACATCAGAAATTGCTGAAGTGGGGCATGCTTGAGAACAAGCACCACAACTGACACAATCAGATTCCATAAAACTAGCATCCAATCCTTTAATTATTTTAGAATCAAAACCTCGACCGTACATACTTAATACAAATTCACCTTGCACCTCATCACAGGCTCTAACACAACGGTAACAATTGATACATTTTGAGAGATCTGAAGTCATGTAAGGATGACTTAAATCTTTCATTCTATACAAATGATTGTCCCCTTCTGGATAACGAACATTTCGAATACCAACTTGAGCAGCCACAGTTTGAAGTTCACAATTTCCATTTACCTCACAGGTCAAACAATCTAGAGGGTGATCGGTTAATACTAATTCTACAATATTTTTTCGTAATGTTTTAATTGTTTCCGTACTAGTATAAATATAGCATCCTTCGGATACTGGCGTGTGACAGGAAGCCAAGGTTTTGAGTACACCATTTTTTTCAAGCGCAACTTCTACACTACAAACACGACATGCTCCAAAAGGATCTAAGTTGGGAGCGTCACATAAAGTTGGAACCAACTTATTATCTTTAAATCTGCGAATAAACGAAAGAATGGTTTCATTTTGTTCAATTTCAAAAGCTTGGTTATCTATATAGGCTATTTTACTCATAATTTTCTAATTGAAATAATGTCTTAATTCATCGTCAAAATACTGCAAAGCATTACGGACAGGTAAAGGAATTCCACCGCCATGCGCACATAACGAACCTTGCTCAAGTGTTGTCAATAAATCTGTAAATAATTTTCTATCTATTTTGTAGTTTGATTTTAAAGCTTTTTCTGCAAGTTCTTGGCCGCGCTTTGTTCCCAATCTGCAAGGGAAGCATTTTCCGCAACTTTCATAAGCAGCAAAATCAAAGAGGTGTTCAATAAACTTCATAACAGGATAGTCACTTGGTAAAGAAACTACTGAAGCATGACCCATCAGAAAGCCTTCTTTTGAAAAGGATTCAAAATCTAAAGTTAAATCACCAATTTTTGAAACTGGGACTAAACCACCGAGGGGCCCACCGATTTGTACAGCTTTCACATCAGATTTAAAACCACCCCCGAGTTCGTATAACACATGAGATAACGGTGTTCCCATTTCTACTTCATACATTCCAGGATTATTAAAGAAGCTGTCAAGTGACACTAACTTTGTTCCAGAGGAACGTTCTGTACCAATGTCCTTCCATGCCTGTCCTCCATTAGAAATAATATAATGTAAGGCTGCTAATGTTTCTACATTATTAACAGTCGTTGGTTTATTAAATAAACCTTTTTGCGCAGGAAAAGGAGGACGAACCCTTACTTCAGGGCGTTGTCCTTCGATAGAATTTATGAGTGCTGTCTCCTCGCCACATATGTAGGAGCCTTGTGCTTGTATTATTTTAAAATTAAAGCTAAAATTAGAGCCATTGATATTGGATCCTATCAGATGATTATTTTCTAATTCTCTAATAGCATTTTGAACGATTGTTACTGACTCGGGATATTCAGCTCTAATGTATAAAATCCCGTATTCAGAACCTGTAACATAACCTGAAATCATCATTCCAAACAACACAGAGTGGGGCTGGTGTTCTAATAAATATCTGTCTGAAAATGCCCCAGGATCTCCTTCGTCTGCATTACAAATAATAAATTTTGTGCTATTCTTTTCGTTTCTACAGAATTGTAATTTTAATCCCATAGGGAAACCTGCACCGCCGCGTCCTCTTAGGTTTGAAATTTTTATTTCTTCTAAGACATCTACAGCATTCTTTTTGAGAGCTTCTAGGTATGGCTGATAGTAGTTTTTAATATTAGTAAAGGGTTTTGTTAGGATCTCTTCCCCACTCGCTCGAATATTATAAGTGTCTTGATTTAATTTTGAATCAGAATTTAAAATCAAATTTAAATTAGAGATGGCATTTCCCGAATAATTTTTTCCTCCATAATGAAAAGCGGAGTTTTCATGACAACGGCCTAAACAAGTCATGTGACCAATGTCGTTAGAATCAAAAGTATCTTCAAGTAACCCAATAACCTTTCCTTGAGTTCCAGCACACACGCAGGCTGTTCCATTACATACATAAACTTTTTTACCCTTATTTTCAGGTTTTAAAAAGTCATAAAAACTTGCAGTCCCAAAAGTATTTGCCTTTCCAATTAAGAATTCATCAGCTAGTTCTTTCATCGCTTCCTCACTAGGAGTGCCTTCCGGATGTGACAGTTTCCCTAATTTATCAAAGAGATTTTCATTGACACCTTTTCTTCCTAATAATTCACTTAAATTATTTGACATATATAATTAACTTGCTTTTGTTTGGTTTGATTGAATTCTAACTCGGTATGGATTTGCGTAGCATGTTGCTCTTTGATTTCTACAAAATGCAAATAAGGTGATTCCCAGTTCCTTGGCATAATCTACAGCTAAAGAGGAGGGGGCAGAAACTGCAGCTAAAAAAGGTATTTGAGCTTTAAAACATTTAATAATGATTTCATATGATATACGACCACTTACTGTCATGATTTTTACCTGTTTTAATCGGTTACTTTGAATTGAGTGCCCGATGATTTTATCGACAGCATTATGACGGCCAATGTCTTCCATTGCTGCCACTAATTCACCGTCAATAGTAAACGCAGCTGCCGCATGTGTACCACCAGATTCTTTAAAATCAAATTGGAACATATTCATTTTATTAAACAAATCATGAAT
>JACKZZ010023859.1_pt1 | contig 14825 bp, 10 predicted proteins | sample 8027871 | NCBI WGS metagenome assembly JACKZZ01 (sample SAMN15724774, study PRJNA655200) | protist metagenome | isolation source: fluorescence activated cell sorting (FACS) single amplified genomes of... | place: USA: West Boothbay Harbor, Gulf of Maine | collected 2000-07-19
TCAAGAAGCGCTCAGAAAATCTGTGACGCCAGGGAATACATCACAGACCTGCCATGTAAAATCTGCATGACAAGTTCGCATCCTTCCAGACCCAGACATATTTACCGTTGATATCCGCGGCGCTTGTCAACCAGGTCCATCAGCAAACAGCGGACGCGTTTTGGAACCTGATAGGTATTCTTAGTCATGTGAGTGTGTTTGTCATGCGTGTTTTCATTAGAATACATAATTCTCCGCACCCGGTGCCTACAACGCATAACAAATTCCAAATTAAAGTTTGCAACCAAATAAATCTTCACGAGAAGAGTGTTGTTTTTATCAATTAAATATACCGAGCTGTTGACATCGATTTTTCCCTTGAAAAAGTTCTGGAACAAATCGTCCATCCATGCTTTCTGGCCCCGGTCATGGCAATCAAAGTGCGGCCCAACGATGTCGATCAAGGTTATGAGGCACTCCAAGCAGATCGGTGTGTCTTCCTCTTGGAGCATTTGTGCGATGGAGGGAAGCAGGCGGGAAGCGAGGAGCTTGCAGTTTAGGAGTTTCCCGATAAACCGCACGTTGCCCATCAGCTTCTTCTTGTACCTGAGAGTGATAGAAGTGTTCATCATTTCAATGCTCGGAAATCAGTAGAAGCATGACTTGACAAACCTCATTTTGGCGTACACTTTTAGCATGACAACCTCTTGAATTCCCTGTAACCTGATCAATCACTATCAGATCTGAAAAAGGTAGTACTTGTGCTCTCGCTCGATAGCCTCGTCGTCCCTTACGTTCGCATCCAACACTCCCTTCGGTGGCTGCAAATTCGCCTCGAAGAACTCTTGAGTCCGAGAAAGCAAACAATGCCGAAAGCTGTTGTCTCCTTCGATACCTGTGTGGTTTTAAAATTTGTTCGCATGAAAAAAAAAACGCAAGCGCAGATGGCAACGCCGACATTGAATGACAACGAGACCTATCCAGTGGAAGATGGGTCTCGCACTGCTCGTACTAATCGCAGTCACGCATAATCTTCTTCTTCTTACTTAATGTAAATCCGCATCACAAGAATATGCATTTCTCTTGTACCGTAAGCCTTGTATTTTGACTGGTTCTCCGTGAAGTGCTGGCTCAACCGGTTGCACAGTTTCGTGTAGAGGTCGTCAAAGTGGTGCTGGTATCAAGTGTAAAAATGTCTGGGTCTGGAAGATTGCGAGACTTGTCATGCTTGTCTGGCATGACCAAAAAGTTTGTGATGCGTGTCCAAGAAGAGACCCTTTTGCCTGTCATGCAAAAACGCAGCTTGTCATGCGAAAAACGCAACACAAAGAAGCGCAGACATTTCTCATGCTTGGCTGTGCATTACAGAGCATTCACCACTCCCAACGCAGCATTACAAGTTTCCAGACCTCCCAGACATTTTTACATTTGATAAAACATGAGTAACACGACGTCCAGCATCGGAGTTGGCCAGCAGCAGATGCAAAACAATACCCCGGCAGGCCAGGCCTCGGCGGTCGTGGGCACTGTAGGAACTGCAAATCAGCAGGGAGGTACTGTCGTTGGCTCCGGAGGTACTAACGCGGCTTCTACCGGTAGTGTCGCTGGTGCACAGCAAAGTCAATTGAGTTTGAATCTTGGTTCCAACACCAACACTTCCACACCGGCGCCGCGCGTCATGACGGGCACCACAAGCCCGGTCTACGCACAGTTTAACCCGCAGAGCCAGCAGCCGCCGGCGTTACAGCAACAAAACAAGCAGAGTAACTTGATGAACAACCAGGGGCAGCTACAAGCTGGTGGGGTACAAAACATGAACAACGCACAGCAGCAGCAGCAGGGGGTCATGAATGCTAATGGTCAGAGCTTCCAGCCGCAGCAAAACAACATGATGATGGGCAATGCCGTGATGAACACGCAGAACCAGCAGGGTGGAGTGCACAACAACAATTTGATGCAGGGGAATATGCAGCTGCAAAACCAGTTACAACAGCAACTGTTGCAGCAGCAAAGTACTAATTTGGGTAACGCGATGAATATTAACCCAGCGCAGCAACAACAGCAGCTCACCAATTTCAATCAGCAGAGTAATAACCAGAATAATACCTTTGGCCAGCAGCAAATAGTCGGTCAGCAGCAGACCTTGAGCCAACAAAACTTGAATCAAATGGACCGGTCGCAGACCAACCTGTCGACCACTTCTGGAGTTGCGGGAGCAGCTGGAACAACTGGCGTAAACAACCTTCAGCAGCGACCGATGTTCAATAACGCAGGAGTTGTTCAACAGGTAGGTGTTCCGCAACAGCAGACCAACTTTAACCAACAACTGCAGCAGGCGTTGACTGCGCAGAGCTTGAACCAGCAGCAGCAAAACCAAAATCAAAATGGCATTGCAGCTCAACCGCAAATAACTCTGAGCCAGCAGATTTCAGCCACTGGCACCACAACTGCACAGCAGCAACAGCAAACCACCACTGGAGCTGCGGCGTCTGCCAACAACATGTTGCCGCATGCGCAGTCACTGCCAGCCACTATGCAACAAGGAACAGCAGTAGCACAAGGAACACAACAACCGAGCCAAACTGGTGCCGCGGCAAACAACTCGCTGCAGCCTCCGCTAGCCGCCAATAATGCAGGTGGTGGTGGCGTAGCGGCGCAGCCTGCGACGAGTACAAGCGCCACAACATCTTTGCCGCCACCTCCGCTGCCCCAGGTCCCGGGACAGCAGCAGCAGCAACAAACTTCCCAAGGCCTTCCACCCCCCGTGAGCAAGGTCAGCGCCCCCGCACCGCCTCTGCCGGCCGTTGGAGCGGCTGCCGCTGGTGGAGCAGGCGCAGCCACCGTCGTGCCTACAAGCGCGACTTCAGCGACAGTTCCAGGAGCGCAAGGGCAGCAGCAGTCATCTTCAGGCGTGCCGCCCCCTCTGCCTCCAGTAAGCAGCAGCACGCCGGCCTCAATCAACGGCGCCGCAGGCCAGCAACACCAAGCGACCGCTACCTCGAGCACGACAACTGCACGGACCACGCCGGCATTGCCGCCCACAGCGGGATTGCAGCCAGGCGGCATTGCAGCTGCGCCGGCAGGAGCGGGTGCAGCTCAACCAGGACAACCTGCAGTCACAGCAAGCACAACGGCAAACAATAAAACAGTTTCGCAGACACCGCCTGCTATTCCGGCGACCCTACCGGCTGCCCTTGATAGCGGTGCCGCACAGAACAACACTTTGCCGCGAACCTCTACAGGAGGTGGAGCCGCAACTGTAAGCAGCAACCCGCCATCTCTGCCACAGACCATGTCCGCGCAAAGCGCCGCCTCTGTGCAGCAGACGATTAATTTGCAGCAGGGAACGGTGGTCATGAATGCGACTGGTCAACATGGTCAGCAGCAGCATCAACCATTGACCTCGACCACGCCACAGCAGAATAGCAACGCTCAGCAGCAGGGAACGATTGCTCTGGCGGGCGGGAAGGCCATTCCGATCAACATGTCGACTCCGAACATCCACGTCCCGAAAGACATGATGGAGTACAACCAAGTTTTACCTTCTTCCGTTGCCTCCGGGCCGCAATCCAAAGCGCCCCCACTGCCCCCGCTGCCCGGGCTAACCGCGACGAGTAGTCAGAACAGCAGCAGCACGGCTAACTTACTGCAGCACCAAGCGTCTGTCATGTCTACAACCTCCTCCTGCATGGTGCCGTTAGTACCCTCCAGTGCGACGTCGGCTGCGGGGAATAGTTGTCCGGTGCTGGACCTAGACGACATGTCGCCCCCGCCCGGGATCGCGGTCTCACCGCGAGGAGCCTTCGATCCCAAAATCGCCGTGGGGAACAAGAAGGGAGGAGCCTTGGGGACACAGTACTATATTGTTTGGATTGTTATTCGTGGTTCATCTTTTGGTTCACTGAGAAGATGTAAGTGGGGTATAGGATTTTGGTGCAATGCTGCTTCGTCGATGTTGTTCGCTAGCATCTACGCCTGACCCTTTTTAAAACAAGAAGAAATTCTTACCATTTACAATCCAACCCATCAGGTCCACTTGCGGCAGCCTTCCGGCGCCCGAGGATTTAGATCCTTTGTCGAACGTCGCTGAATGCAAGTACAGTCGCACCTTTTTCCTCATGCTGCGGTTTGCCAATCGCGAGTCATCCAAGATCTTCGGGACGCAGGAATGCGAAGCGCGCCAGGGGTGGAGGAAGCAGGCTTTGGTTTCTTCGGAATCCTCGTGGGCCGTGCAGCAGAAGAAACGTATTATAGAAATGCAGCTGATTTGTTGGTTTATTCTTATTGTTATTGAGTTCATCTCGTGGCGGAGGTACAACTATGATCCGTGTAGAGGATTTTTATACAGGAAGTAGTCTTCGGACTCGTCGTAACAAGGTGACAATCCACTTGGATTTTGTAAACAGCTCTAGAAGTCGAGCTTCGGCTTGCGGAAAAAAAAATGCATTGGTACAACCTAACTTGTGACCACCCACATCAAAAACAGAACTCTCCGCGTCCGCGGATGCAGAAATCGTCCGGAAGTTCAAGTCCATCCTGAACAAGATCTCTGAGGGTACGTTTGAGAAAATGTTGGAAGAAATTCTGAACGTCGGCATCTCCCACCCCGACCACGTGAACGCGCTGATGTGCGAGATTTTCGAGAAAGTCACCACCCAGCTATCAACTGCAAAAAATGTCCGGGCCTCGAAACTTGTAATGCTTCGTTGGGAATAGTGAATGCTCTGTAATGCTGCACAGGCAAGCATGACGAGAAATATCTGTGCTTCTACTTTGTGTTGCGTTTTTCGCATGACAAACTCCTGCGTCTTCGCATGACAGGCAAAAGGGTCTCTTCTTGGACACGCATCACAAACTTTTTGTTTTTAGTCATGCCAGACAAGCAGGACAAGTCTCGCAATCTTCCAGACCCAGACATTTTTACACTTGATAAGTTTAACCCAGGAACTAAACCCTGTTGCGACGTCGACGGCCCAACAGCACTCTGCAGTTGCTGCTGATTGAAGTTCTGATTCATCGTTTGCTGCATCTGTTGCTGGGTGTTCATGGTGATATTCTGCTGCTGCATCTGAGGCTGCTGCTGTTGTTGGCCTTGAGATGTTGAACCCATCTGCTGCTGCCCAACATTTGTTGTACTCAGACCACCCGCCAAGTTGCTTTGCGCATTCAGCATTTGCTGCTGAACCATTTGCTGCTGCTGCTGGAGCTGCATTTGCGTCGTGGTCTGCTGCATCGTGGTCTGTTGCTGAAAAGTAGAACTGTTCATAGTATTTGCTCCCTGCTGCTGCTGCTGCTGGAACTGATTCTGATGATTGCTCGTATTTCCCATCAGACTATTGCCTCCGGCGCTCATGTTGACCGGCTTCCACTCCTGTGCGCTCGGGTTCAGTTGTTGCTGCCCGGATGTAAAGGAGGCGGTTGAGTTTGTGTGCTGCATCATCTGCTGATTGTATTGCAAACCACCTTGGGAGGTCGTGTTCTGTTGTTGGTTGTTCAAGTTCAGGTTCATCTGGCCCGTGTTCATGTTTTGCTGCATGCTATTCATGTTGTTCGCCATGTTGCCACCTTGCTGATGGCCCAGCATGTTGTTGCCACTCATCGACTGTTGGTCATTGCTATTGCCAAATTGCATATGACCGCCCATATTGCTCCCCATCTGCTGGTGCGACGTCTGCTGTTGTCCGTACATGTTGCTCTGACTGTTGAAGCCCATGTTGCCCATGTTATTCTGTTGCTGATTCTGCATGCTGCTATACATGTTGCCCATGCCGCCCATACTATTGTTCATCATGCCAGAACCCGTGTTATTCATCCCCATGTTGGAATTGTTTCCCATGCCTCCAAATTGGTTTGTCCCACTGAGAGCACCTCCGCCGAACATGTTCGCGTTAGTCCCCTGCTGGTTTCCACCCTGCTGCATCATACCCGATGTGTAACTCGCGGTGTGATTCAAGCTGGTGTTCTGATTCGCTCCTCCGACAGCTGAATTATTCGCGGATGAAAAGTTGTAACTGTTCGCGCTGGTGCTGTGCGTCAACACGTTCTGGCCCTCGCGCAACTTCTTGATTTTCTCGTCCTTTTGCGCCGCGTATGCAAGAAAAAAACTGTGTAAGGGTAAGTCTCTTGGAAGAAGAGCATCACAAGTTTGCTCTGCATGACGCAGAAAACCTGTCATGCGTAGCTAGTACTTGAAAACACGCACGAAAATAGCCTCTGACGCATGTCCAGCATGACGAGTGTACCAGTTTTGCATTTTCTGCAACACAAAGATACACTTACACAGTTTTTTTCTTGGATACCGCGGTCTCATCGGGCCCGAAGTTCATCTTGATCACGTCCCTCTTATGAGAGTGCACAACTCCACCCCCTCCCCCTCATTTGTGTTGCATGAACAGCAACACAGGCGCTGGCAAAGATGCAGCTTTTGCATGACAAATTGCTAGAGGATTGTAGGGCTGTTTTGGAGCATTCCGGAATCTGTCATGCAAACAGTGCTAACAGGCAAAGGGTGGATTTGGGATTTTGCATTACAAATGAGGGGGAGGGGGAGTGGTGCACTTTCATACCCCTTGTGATTCCGAACCTCAAAAGAATTGGCGTTCGCGTTAGTGGTCGTGCTGGTTTGCTGTTGTTCTGTCGTTGTTCCTGCAATTGTAGTAGTACCAGTGGTCGTTCCTTGTTGCTGGTGGTTTACAACTCCGCCGACAACACTACTATTACCACCAGCCACGCCGGATATTAAAGTAGAGCTCGCAGATTGATGCGTGCCGGCAAGATGACCAATCGGGTTAGTACCAAAATGTAGTCCTCCGAGAAGTTCCCGAGATTCCTTTTTGTTCTTGTTCGCTTGCAATTTCTCATTCAGCATTTGCTGCAATTCCGCTGGTATCCTGTGCAAAAGTATCGTACTCGTACTAATTGCTCTTATGCATTACATGAAGGCAAATCCGCATTACAAATTTAATTTGTAATGCTATTACTATTAGTCAATTTGTAATGCAATTTATACTAGTACGATACTTTTGCATTTCATAGCGGGCGTGAGCCCGTCGATCTTTTTCTTATTCGACGCCTCCAGGGTCCCTCGCGGCGGCTTGTCTAAGGTGCTGCTCACATTCCGGGAAAGGTCGCTCTCCGTCGCGGAAGAAGCTGCGTTGGGAGAAGACGCGTTGGCGAGGGGGGTGGTGAGACCACCGCCTCCTTCTTTGGCAGTAGTTGCAGTTCCGGACGCAACGGCTGCAGCTCCTTCCACAGCAGTTTTGGAAACCGCGACTCCAGATGCTGAAACTAACTCCGCCGATGTCGCGGCAGAAGTAGCCGCAGCTGCAGTGACAACAGCAGCCGAATTGTTTTGTTGCTCGCCAACATGATCCACCGCCGTCGGAGGACAAGTCGAGGTTTTGTTCTCGACAATATCCGTTGTCGCAGTAGTCGTTGTGTTGTCGCCAGAGGTGCCGGAAGAAGCGTTGTCTGCTGAAGACGCTCCACCGGAGGTAGTGGTCAAAACCAAGTTGTCGACCGCCACGGTAGTAGTGGTGGACGCGGGCGGATCAGAGACGGCCGGGGAATTCTGCTGCGTTCTTTGCTCCTTACCAGTAAGTGTCGTGGCACGGCTGTCGTCCTGTTTTGGTGTTTTCATATTCATTCGCATTTAGCATGGCAAACGTCGAATCGTCGAGGTAACGACAAAAAAAGCACTAGTCAGAAATGCTCGTTATGCAATACAGATCTTGCCCTCCTAACCATCTCGCATCACAAATGAATCCAGAATTTGCATCAATGCATAACAAAATGATTCTCTATACGATTGGTGACTGGCTGTTGCCCACAACTCCTGTGCTCGAATTCAGCAACGCAAGCGAATCGTCCGAACTGGTTAAGCCCAAGGTGGTGCTTTCCAAGCTGGGAAACTTCCGACACACAATCTCGTCCTCCTCGTAGCTGTTTTCGCACGAGCTCACTCGCCCGTTTATGAACCCGGTAGAAGCCCGAGTGGTCGCCGTGGTCGCTTTGGACAGTTGCTGTTTGCACCGTTCCGGGTCGCCGTCTTCGCTGCTGGAGGAGGAAGTGGCGCCGCCAACGTCGGTTTTCGTTGTAGAAGAGCTCGCATCTTCCGTCATCCCGGACTGCAGGTGTTTTTCGGTCACTGCATTATTACCTGGCTTCTGCTCTACCGTAGGACCTTCTTCACTGCTGATACTTTCCTTTTCCGAAGAAGGTAGGTCTGGCGCTGGTTGGGCAGAAGAAACTATGGACGACACAGCTGCGGCGGCAATAGAACTTTCGTCCTTCTTCACTGAGACCGACTCTACTACACCTGCAGTCGCACCAGCTGCAGCGCTGGCAATGTTAATAGTATTGACTGCAGCAGCTGCGTTTGCAGCTTGCGTTGCGGCGGCGGCGATCGCCACTGTCTGGGCGGAGGCTTTTATTGACTTCGTGCGCTCCGCAAAGATGGACTGGATCTTGTCTTGTAACTTCGACGGATCCTGAAGCAGCTCTTTGTTTTGGGCGGTATTGGCAGCTGTGCCTGAGTTGTTGGCTGATGTAGTCCCGTCGCCCTTGTCGTCGCCCTGCTGGCCACCTCCGTTATTTTGCGTGGAATTTGAAGAGGTGATGGTAAAACTCTGGATGTTATCAGCCCGAAGAGTCCCGACCATGGGAGCACCAGTACCAGTTGCGCTACCACTAAGGTTCGTTTGAGACCCAGACTGCGGGAGTTGTTGGCTCTGCTGTTGCTGTAGCTGCATGTTGTAAGAAGTGCTGTTCGACGTAGCAGTTTGCTCAGTTGCAGCTGAGTTGTTGAGAGAACCACCAGCGGCCGAAGTTTGTTGTGCTTGAGCATTGAACGAAGTACCGAAGGATGCGGCATTTCCCGTTCCCCCGAGCTGTTGCTGTTGTCCCGTCGTTGCTGCATTGTTGCTCTGCATTTGCTGCATCGACGTTACTGCACCAGTGGACTGGAGGTTCAGATTGGAGGACATACTATTCAACCCTTGCTGCTGACTACCGGCAACTCCAGAACCGTATTGCATCTGCTGCTGCTGGATGCCTCCAGTAGAATTAGTGCCCATCATGCTGCCTCCACCAGTCGCGCCACTTCCGTAACCCCCGATGTTTTGCTGCAAGTTCGCATTGGATGATCCCGAGTTCATTTGGGAAGATGAAAACTGAGTGTTATTGCCACCGAAGTTCGCTCCCGACGGCTGGAACTGAGTGCTCTGCGCGTTCAGGTTACTAGAAAATTGGTTTTGGTGCTGGCCGGAGTTCGTAGTTCCGAACTGATGGGAACTCTGGTAGCTGCTGTTTCCCATCGCGGCATTTTGGTTCATGCCGCCACCGCCGCCCATGTGGTTCTGCATGTTCATCTGGTTTTGCATGTTGCCGGACGTTCCGCCCATGTTATGTGACGACATGGTATTATTCCCCCCATAATTACTCGTGTTTGTGTTACCACCGCTATGGTTGTGAAAGGAGTTGCTCTGCATAGAATTTGAGGCTGCGTAGGTATTAGACATGTTCTGCTGCTGCTGCTGAAAATTCCCAACTCCGCCACCCATTATCCTGTGCAAAAGGATCGTACTCGTACTAATTGCTTTTACGCATTACAAGTCTTTTTCTGAAGGCAAATCCGCATTACAAATTCAATTTGTAATGCTGAGCCAATTTGTAATGCAATTTGTACTAGTACGATACTTTTGCAGTTCATACCCATCATGCTCTGCTGATATTGACTGTTCATCATGCCGTTATGTTGACCGGAATTGGATCCAAACTGGCTCTGCATCATGTTGCCGTGATGTTGGCCGCTATGGTTCCCTCCGCCACCGTGCATGCCGCTGTTCGCAGCTGTTCCCTGATGCATCCCGCTGTGGTACTGGTTTGAAACCATATTGGACGTCGACTGTTGGTCTACTCCCATATGGTGCGCCGCCGAACTATGGGCACTGTTGCTGGACCAGGTGTGCGCCATAGTACTTTGCTGATTTAGGTGGCCAGACGACTGCATGCTGTGTCCGCCCATGTTGCCGGCGCCGCCCATCGCACCGGAGCTGCTGTTGCCCATGTTCATGCTGCTCATATCAAAACCAGAATTCTGGTTGTGCGAACCGTTGTTCATGCCGGTCATACTGTGCGTGTTGCCCGCTACATTGGAAGCGGAATTGTACTGCGAGGCGGTACTGTTTATGTAGTTATTTGCACATTTAGGTTGTGTTTTTTTGAAACAATTCAAACGCTATACCATAACAACCTGCTCGATATTTAATACGCCAGAATTCCAAAGATGACTAGTACCCTTGTCCCCCCATCGCCCCGCCTCGCTGGTCAGCATAGCTCTCCTTTCCGGCAGGACCCGCACTATTTCCAGCATTGCCCCCTCCCGACCCGTTGTAGCGGCCCCAGACGGGATTCATTTGCGACACGGTGTTTGTCTGAAAAGTATTCACCATTTCCGCGGCGGGCTCCTGCGTAACCGTGGATGCGGGAGTTACCCCACCGGAGTGGCTCCCGGCGGTCGTCCACATCTTTTTCCAAATCGACTTACGTTACAAGAAACAGGGATTGTATTTTACAAAAAGTGCCGTGAAATAATAGAGCAGAAATCGTGCAGTAAATAATCTTCATGAAACAACTCGCAAAAGAATACACAACTACTCGCAATTATACTCCGATAGAGTTTTTTTACCGTTGATGAACAGCACTAAACTATTCTCCGGGAAGATAAAATTCTTTCCACAACTATAAATTATTTTTCACAGAACAATTTACAATCTTTCGTAAAACTTTTTTATCACAATGTAGATTCGAAGCGGTCGCTCTATTTGCCTTTTTCTAAAGCAAGGATAGATAGTACCACGGTAGAGAAAAGCAGAAGATACGGTTCTTGTAGAGATTAATCGTAAAAAAGAAATCGCGGTAACAGATGCAAATGATCGTCTCGATTTTTTTTTTTGGTTTTTAGGTATTTTTTCTTCGACAAAAATAAAATCTTCCAAAAGCAGCTATTTTGTCTTGCATAAACTGTATCGCTGTCTGATATAATGTTGAAATTATATGCTAGAAACCTTGCTCGCACTACTGAATCCTCTTTGTTCTTTCGTAGGGTCTAATTTCTTGTTTGCGTTGATTGTGCAGGCGTGAAGATTCTACTTCCCCCAGCTGTAGTACGCAAGAATGTTCGGTCTCCCCCTCCGTGAGAGAAATTGTTTCTCGTCCACCAAAGGCGAGAAACGAAGACTCCTGTGCCAGACAGCACCGTCAGACACTGCAACCTCCTTTTCGTTTTCCGTGATACAACTACTAGAAGAGGGACAGTAACTAGTACTAGACGACTTTCTCCGAAATAAATAAGGTTCTTTTTCTAAACTATGTAAAAGCGTAGGAGTGTCTACGCGACTTTCTTTTGAACAGTCTAGGATAATTTTTGGTATGAGTATTAACAACCACTCTGTAGAAGTTGTGGTTGTCAAGGGAGTAAAGTCGCTGGGCGGGTGTCCGAAAAGGAGCTGGCTCTAACGATAGAAGCGCGCTTTTTTAGAGGTTTCTGGCTAGCAATATCTTGTTTTCAGAGCTTCAGGTTCTTGTTGGGCTTTGTCAAGACAGTGAGCAGCTTGATGGTACAGGTACACAGAGAGAAAACAGAAAAAATTATGTCGAAGAAACGATCAACAGAGAGCCGCTTTTGATAGAATCAGACTTGCCTGCCTACAAAAAGCGCGGGGCCGCTTCAGTGAGCCTGTAGCTATGCCACTTCTTGTACTAACAACAGGTCGCCCGAGGCGTCTTCACGCTCTTGTAGGCAAACAGGCAAAAGCTGTAAAACTGGCAGAGATAAGATACAGATCAAAATCAAAGGCGCGCGTAAATACGGTTGTGCTCTGTCTTCAAAATTGACAGATTACAGCAGGCCTAAGTGCGTGGTCTTTCGTAGCGGGACAACAGTTAAAAAATCATTGATGAAAGTGAAACAAGAAGATATAAAGAGTGGCAACAAGAATCGCCTTGAGCGAAGCAGGAGTGTCTGCTTGCACTAGTAGAAATGTATTTCAAACGGAGGAGCTCGGTGAGCGAAGAAAAGAACTCGGCTCACAACTCTTGCTCCATTTAGTATGAAGATTCAGATTCTCAGCACGTAATATTGTGTCTCTTTGGTCCAATCTTACCACACAACTCGAATTGAATCGGCGGTGGCCTCTTTAGATTCTCTTTCTAGATTTCTTCCTATCGAAAAACAAGGAAAAAAATCTAAAGCAGTAGTCAAAATGTTGACCACGCACGCTACTTCCGGTGCGATAGAACCAAAACAATATTACTCAAAAATTTCTACTAGTGCGCTAGACTGTGGTCACTTTTTGGTGCTGTGCTAGTATTCCTTTGCTAAATATTCTACAAATCCGTACTATCTATTCTTTCACTGTTCGAACTCGAGAGCATAGATTCTACCGCAAAAATTTTCTAAAGCAAATAGCGCAGACGGAGCTCCTCTCTTTATTATAAATACGCTTGGCTGATTATACTGTAAAAAACTCGACGCTATAGAAAAATATCGTAGCCCTGACCCTAACTAGTGAAAAAATAAGTACGAAAATATCGAATATGTTCCCCTGCTCTGGGTGAAACTTGGCCTGTTGGAGTTGGTTTTGGAATTTGGGATTATTTCTAGTTGGTGGAAAATGGAAAATCAATACCAAACTGCGCAACGAGAAGAAGCGAAGCTATTTTTGGCGGCTCCTACTCGGGGTTTATTCGATTTTTACCATCCGGATGTGGTGACAACTGAACTAGCTACGGAGAGCTGCAGGAATGAAATTAAGATCCGCTTCTGAGGACCCGTCGGGAAAAGAAAAATAGAAACTCTGCAAGGATCTTCGCGTAGGACCAAAATCGTAGTTCTTTTGGTTATGCTTGTTATGCAACCACCTTGAATTATACGCGTGGAAATGCACCACACGAAATTTCGCTTGATTTGTTTGTAATGTATCTATTGTAACCTTCTACAAATGATCTCTTCGCAATTGTTGTTCACAGCTTATTTTACAAGTATTTTTTAAACAAATTTCATAGAACTGGATGATGGAGGAGGAGGAGCAATGCTTCTATTTTGTTGATTAATTTCCGTATCCAAAAGATGATGATGACGACCTTGAGTTTTCGATTTTTGCTTTGGAACTCAGAGCACCAGCTATTGGCGGTTTCGGAATTTTTTTTATGCCTATGGAAAAGAGTACGTGAAAAAGGATTACGTAGTTCAAGAAAAATGACCTTCCTTGACTCTGATGTTGCGAACTTTCAGTGCGTATTTTTGTACGTTCTTTTTCCTCTGTTGACAACTTCAGATCAGCGCTCTTTCATATTTCTACCGTCACATCTAAATTTTTGGCGTTTCGTGAAATGTCAATAGAAATTTTCTAATTTCGGTGGCTGGACGTGAGAGAGTGCCTCGCGCTAGTAATCTGGGTCGACGATATCAGAATCGTACATGTCGGACCTCAAGCTCATATCGGTGTTGCGCTCGCCTGTCCGGGGTGTCCTCATCACGAGTCTGCGCGCAAACAGGAGGATAGGGATACGCATCAATGGAAAATAAGCACTCCTTTTGCGTATAGAAACAGCCCTCGCACTCGGACTTGCAAATAAACAGACTCCGCCGGTCTCAAAGCGATATAGCGTCAACTTCGCAGCAGGAGCTGACCAGGCCTCCATTGTGTGAAGGTTGAAAACCAAATAAACCTGTCACCACGCAGCGGCCCGCCAAAAGCGGACACGGCACCATCGGCCTACATGCGTTGTAGCTAGAAGGGCCCCCAGCCGTCTCATACTCCGGCCACATCGACCGAGCACGAGACGAAGATAGGACGGAAGGACAAATGCCAACACGGCCGCAACTCCAACGAAGTAATATCGCGCCAGAGGGCGCGCAATTATGCGCGCGCGCGCGCGCACCGGGGGGAGGCGGGCGGCACGTCTCAGACAGAGAGAGAGGCAAAATCGCGGCAGGCAAGTCCGCCGACTTCCACACCCCCGGGAAACATGCAGAAAAGATGGCGAGGCAACATGTGCCAACTATGCAACACCGGGCGGCCGGCCGGGGCGAGCTACACTAAATACCCCCGGGCCGTGAAGGGTCTTCTACGTGCTGGCGCTGCCGCGGGCCGCCGGAGGACACCAATCTGCGCGACAATGTCGCCCACAGGGGCGACGTCGGAGCTGCGCCGGATGCGTGTCTCCGCTTTGCCGTGTTTTCCCTTCATCCTGCGCTTGAAAGCAACGCTGACCACAGGGAGGCCGAAGGCTCTCCGGCGCCGGTCCGTCTGCCTTCGCCCAAATCGAAACGCTCGGGCCCCCGCCTCTTCCAGGGTCATACCTGCCCAGAGTGATAACATCGCTGGGCCGTGGAGGGTCCACCAGTGGCGCTCCGTCCTGCCGCGCGCCGGCGGCGTACATCTGCACGACTGACCGCGCCGCCCGCAAGGGTCGGCACGAGTCTCGCAGATGCACGTGCTTCGCGCAACCGAGACGCGCCCCCGGTCCGCCAGGTCTCGAAAAAAGCCTCCGCCATCGGTGGGCCCCCCGGACCCAAGGGGCCGGGGGGCGGACGGAGAACCACCCAGGCGGCTGGCAGGCTATATTAATAACTAACAGCCGGCCCCCACCGGCCCTGCCAGCCACCAGAAAGAGGCGCGGGCCGGGACTGCATCGCGCGGCCGGGGCCGGGCCCGGCCGGCCGCGGGAAGGGTCGCGCGGGCGTAAAAGGGTGCCGGCGGGCCATCGCGCGCGCGGGCGTTGTGCCCCACCGTCCGGTGCGATTTTTGTGAAGGACGTCCGCGCCGTGGCTTCGTCTCTCC